>Ga0209673_1000246_pt1 | contig 103046 bp, 109 predicted proteins | sample AraplaCol_mMS_r2_2_FD_184274 | JGI IMG/M metagenome (GOLD analysis project Ga0209673, IMG submission 184274) | Arabidopsis root microbial communities from North Carolina, USA - plate scrape MF_Col_mMS_r2 (SPAdes) (version 3) | ecosystem: Host-associated > Plants > Roots > Endosphere | place...
TTTTTTTTTTTTTTGGTGGCCCTTCGCGCTTCAATCAAGTTGGACGCTGCGCAACACAACACAAGCCACCACGAGAAAAGACAGAAGGACTGTCTTGAGAACATAAATATGGCACCCAAAAGACCCCACGATTCGGAAAATGGCCCAGGAGGCAGAGCAGGTGCTTCAGAGAAGAAGCGCAAGGGTTTCAGCGTTGGCCCAGCCAACTTGCCTGATGGCACATATCGTCGCAAGAGTGAGTGATACCCCCTGATGTAAACCATATATGTGAGTAGAAATATGCTGATTCATATCCCTTGCTGCATTATAGCTCAAAAAATCAAGTCCGATTTGATTCAAAAAGCCAAAGTGAAAAAAGCCTACTCGAAAATCAAAGCCCAAGAACTCGCTGCCGGAAAACATAAATCCGTCTATGATACGTATCGCGAGGAAGATGGCTCAAGAAAGGAGAATGCAGATGAGGAACCATCAACTGAGCTTCATCCAGCTCGAGTCGCCATGTTGAACGAACCGTCCCCCGAACCAGCACCGAGACCCAGGCGGGGTCCTCAAGACAACGATAAGAGAAGAAAGGAGCGGAAGCCCAGGCCGTCGGCATTTTCAAAGGAGATTGAAATTGCGGAGCAGCGAAAACAGGCTGCTGAGGCGCGCAGAAAGGCGCGTGAAGCGAAGCAAAAGGATCGGGAGGATATGGCGCGGGCTAAGCGGCCTGATCAGTTTGGTAAACGGCGCTTGGGGAGGGAGAGCAAGGTGCTCTTAAACAGAGTCCAGCGCATGGTCGGTTGAGGGAAATTTACTCTTTGATGTTAGGGTTTAAAGAGGCAGAGAGAAGGTGGAGAAGAAAAGGCTATGGCCATTGTTTATGATACCCGGCTCTTACTCAGTTTGATTCAGGACAGAAATGTTCACATTTATATGATTCTTCACAGAATGTCAATACCTATAGCTTAACCTAATGCTACGTTGAAGTAGATGACTTGGAACTACCGCCACTCCTAGGCTTTTTAAAGCATGCAAACTCCCCCTTGGTTCGATCCCTCAGTCGCTTCAAAACAACCCTCATCTCCCCCAATTCTGCTTGCAGCTTTGTGCGGGCTTCATTTGTAGTCCGCCGATCGAGTTCCACATAGATCTGGCTTTGTATATCCGATGCTTGGTCAGTCGAGTACTGAGATAACGTTTGGGCAATGAACTCGGTGTCTAGTGTGGCCTGCATCAAGGCAGCAAGCGAGAAAGAAGAGCGAGAGCGGAAAGCATTGAGTAGTGATGAAGACACCTTCACGAGAAGATGTGTCAGGATCGTAGCCAATAATGATGATGGGGCGTTTGGCGACGACCGGCTGGAGCTGGGTGATACAGTGGATGGTATAGTAGTAGATATTTCGGTATGTACCAGCACTAATGTTAGCATCGTATTATAAACGTAAGGCCGGACCTGCTCGGGTCGATCGGTTGAGGGAACCCAGTCTGCCGCTGTGATACCGGCGTGTATGGTCTCATCCAACGCAGCAATAGTGGGTTTTGTGTACGACTGGAAAAGCCGTTCCTCAATCTGGCTAAGAACATCTCGAACGGTTTTCCCTTCCTCTGTCAATTTCACAGAGAACGAAGTCTCAAAGTTCGCGATCAATTGCGGTACATGTTCGGCTTGGAGAGCTTTGAGATTAGAAAGTGTGAGGAGAATTCGCACGTTCTGTAAGGTATATTAGTACATTGAGTTCGCAATATTCGGAATAAACTTACCCTGTTTGAAGAGTCTACGGAGTCTGCACTAAGGACAGACAAAGCAGCATCAATGGCTTGGCTAGTCATGACCGGCCGAGAAATGACCCATTCGTTCTCTTCCTCTGAAGCACCCAAACGCTCTGCGTTCTCGACCAAGCCACTAAGTGCCTTATAGACACTAGAGACAAACTGAGTGCGAACCATCTGAAGCATTTTCGCAGGGGGTTGAGTGACAACATCCACTGATCCAGATTTCGCATTGGCATCGGGAATGTACAAAATCTTCTGCATGCCCCCGAGTATAGCACCTTCAAAGGCAGCAAACAACCCTGGCATTTTCGTCAAATCCCGCTTCTCTGGGTCACGAGTCCAGTCCTCCAGCATCTTGCAGATCTCGGCATCTTTACTCCACGCGTCGCATGCCACACGCGATGCGCGTTCCCGAGCCACGCTCACAAGCGACTTCAACTGGTCGTGAGTCGAGCCTACTCCACCCACAGGACGCAGCGCGGCCATCTCACTAGCAGCGGTACCAACTATTGAGAGGAATTTACTCAGGTAATGCACCCCACTAAGTGAATTTGAGAACGGAGGCCAGAATGCAAAGTCTTCCCAATATTCCCCACGCTTAGGTACCGGGATGGGAAGGTTCTTTGGATCCAACTTGAATCGAGATTCAGTTGGCGTGATACCCCGCGAGGCCGGGCTGGTTGGACTTGGCGGAATGGGAGAAGAAAGAAGAGAGATATCTTCAGTGGGAGGTTCGTTGAAGAGGGAAAGCACATTTTGTCGAATAAGGTTGACGATCTCGACTATACCCTTCTCGAGTTCCTTGATATTCTCAGGCGATAAGCGATGATGTTTGCGGCTTTCCCCTTCGAACCCGACAGGAAGAAGTCTCTGACGATTGCCATCAATGAATGATTGCGAAACTTCCCAGAAGTCAAGCGCTTCGCCCAGTAATCCATTTTGTGAGGAAAGGAGACGATTTAAGAATGCTTGAACGCAGTTCCATAGTTCAATAACATGATCTGAATCTAGTCTCTCCGGGAACTCCGAAGGGCCATCACGAGGTGCTAGACGAAGGTAAGCTGCTGTAGCATCAGCGCTTGGCTTTTCGCCATTGGCAAGCCGCCGCCGTAAGATCTCAATCTCGACTTTGCATCGTTCGCAGAAAGATGTGATCTTTAGCTTGAGGAAGTCATATCGGCTATGAAGCCATGTCCAAATGGGGTTATTTTCGACACCAAGCTCCAGCAGAGCCCCGATGAGTTCCATATGCTCTTCGACAGGGCCTGATGCTGTGCTAGTAGTCGAGGTAATTGGTGCGTCGCTGAGTCGTCTCCAAAGATCGCGCTTGAAAGATTGAATTTGTTGATCAACATCAATCCACATTCGCCCGAGGGCTAGAATTGTATGCGCTTCATGGTCAGCTAATTGCCTATGAGAGCTGGAGGCCTGCTCCGCAATAGTCTTGGCCCTGTTCGCTAATGTTCGAGCCTTGCTGTACTGTTCAAAAACGGAATCATAGTCGCGCTGCTGAATAGATTTAAACAAATGGCTTCCAATTTCGTAAACATCGCGATGCTTCTCCATCGAGTCGACAACCGACTTCAGCATCTGCTCTCGATCCCGACCTCCGAGGGCTGGCCCCCAGACTTCTTCCGCCTTGACAGATGCTTCTACCAAGGGTCCACGGATTCCTTTCATACCATATTCACTCTCCTTGGTCAGGGCATTCTTTCGAGCACTCATCGGTACTGCGACAGGAGCAGGTGATGGCCCACGCTGTTGGCCCGAATAGCTCCGGAAGTGTCCTGACCGACGAGCAGACAACGTTTGCTCCTTTGATACACCTTGGTCTCGCATCTCTTTATATACACTATCAATTGTCGCTTTCGCGCGGACGAAGCGCTCGAAGTTGGCCTCAACCAACACTTTCAGAGATGCTGATTTCTGATCGATGGATTGCGACAGGTGGTCTAGACCGTCTATGAGCGATTCGATGGAATCAGAGTGATGCGCTTGGGATAAGAATAGGGCAGGCGAGAAAGAAGTCGAAGAAAGCAGGAATCGTGACCTTTTACCCCCTTCGTCTTCCGGGTGCAGTCCTCTCTGCTTCAAGATGCGCAACACACTATCGCCAGTACCGAGTGGATCAGGCTCGTCATTCTGAGAATTTTCGCGGTTCTCTTTTCCCCGGCGCGATCCAAATGTACTCTTCCAATCGCTTGGGGTACGTTCTAAGGCAAAATAGCGCGACTTGCGAGGACGTGATTTGGTTCGTTGAACGGGTTCCTCGTCAGATTGGTCGGCCTCGTCCAGCGCTGCTGGCCATTCTTCAGGGAATTCGGAGGGGAGGTTGTAGTGACTGGCGACATCAAGGTCGGCCATGGTTATTGGGTGACCAGATTACCTGGACTGGGTGGTGAGTTCCAATCGTGAATTGGTCAGAACGTGGGGGAAGATGAACACGCAGAGCTCTGGGGAAGGTTGCTGTTGGTTGCGGGGCGGTGAGGTCGATGACTAGAGGAATGTTTTGTTGTACATACAACACTTGCCATAAATTGACTAATTGGTGCTTTATTAACTAGTGAGTAGTAAATCATTTAAGACTCAAATGTCTCCAGTACTTATCACTTCGTATTCTGCTTTATTTTGGAACCACATGAATACACTTGCATACCATTTGAACATTGATCCTGGCGCCTAGTACTAGGCTCCTATGGGGCTCGGTCTTAGGTTTGGCCCCCATAATTAACTATCCCGCGCTAAACATAGCATTTCAACTTGGTATCACACAAGAGATTTCTTTTTGATATATATATATATATATATATATATATATATATACTCTTTGGAAAATCCTCCCTCTTTCCGTCAATACAGGGAGCTGTTGGTGGAAGCCTCCCATCAAAAATGTCAATTCATGCCTTACCTGACGAGATATTGCTACATATCTGCGATCAAGTCAGTCGAGGGCTTTTCAGCCTTCCACGAGTCTGTCGCCGCTGGAACACATTATTTTCCTCTAGAGCTTGGAGATCCGTTGATGTGGCAGATAGCCCAGGACAGATCATCCGTCTTCTCACTGCTCTCCAGGAAAACCCCGACATAGGCCCCCTCATTCAGCACTTGAAACTCCACTTCTCGGTTTGGCATGAAGAATATTGGGAAGAAGATAACTCGCCGGATATTAAGAGGTTTCAGCCTCTGGTAGAACAAGCGAGTCATTCTTCGAAACATTCCGAAAATTGGAAAAATGCCTTAAAAAATGGTATAACAGATGCCTGGGTCGCGTTGCTCGTTCCGGCACTCGAAGGTGTCAAAAGTCTTGAACTTGACTTTTCGAGCAATTCGGACTACTTCTTACCCATGGTAGCGCGGGCAGCTTCCAGAGAGTGTCCATTTGATTCGAAGCCAGTTTTCCAAAATCTGGAAAATGTTGTGATAAAAATGGAGGATGATGCCAAGTCCTCTTACGACATGGGTGATCTTCTTCCCTTCTTCTATTTTCCGGCAATACAGAGCTTCAGCGGGCATTCTATCGTTGAAATGTTAGGCACGGGATACTATAAGCAATATCCACAGCTTTCAATCATGTCATCTGGGCTTAAGAAGCTGAACTTGGGCTTACAAGGTACGTGTAATGGTTCACACGGGTTTGCGAATCCCATCAAATTGTGCAAGAGCCTGGAGATCTTTGAATATCAACACGATGATAAGGTTGTATGGGGTGACTGCTACATCCCGTTTATACCCAGGGCATTTTACACCTCATTATTCACTCAAAAGGATAGCCTTCGGGAGATTCGACTGAATAATCGTGGGGAGCACCCCTGGTATGAAGAAGTGGATGACCCTGAGGAATTTCTGGTAGGACCATTTGGATCAATGGCCGAGTTTCATCAACTACGTGAGCTGCAGATACCCTGGGGTACGCTGTTACAAGTTGATGAGGATGAGCAACCAACAGTACGTCTCTCGGATGTCCTTCCAAGGAACTTGGAATATCTCAGTCTAGCCGATTGTCGAGAGAAGGATTTCCAGGTGATCGTCGAGAATCTCCAAGACCTACTTTTATTCCGACAAACAGAATTCCCGAAATTGAAAACACTTCAAGTGCAGCCTTATACACTCGAGCATATTCCAGGGACCGACTATTATCATTCGGATTCCTGGACAGTCCCTGAACCAACGAGGGATGCGTTTGTCTCGCTGGAGATTTCCTGTCGGGAGACAGGAATCCAGTTTCGGTTTTCCAATGATATAATTGGGTCTTACTATTGATATAGATGTCCAACAAGCTATATTTTCTAAGGTTAAGCTTAAGCTTGAGGTTGAGCTTTATGGAGATTATTCTTAGTATGCACACTAATGCAAGTTGCTGATTATGGCCTTATTGCGTAATTAGCTTGAATTAATAGCTAGAAGTAATCTCTAGTAACTAGTAAAAGTATTATGTCTTAATCACCACGCACAACTAGGTAATGCAGGATTCCAAGGTCTGCAGTACAAATCCTATAGTTATGTCCTAACACTAGCAATTTGAATCCACCAACTAAATACTGAGACTAGTAGTACGCTGTATGGGCCCAGCCCATGATCAGGGTCCATTTAAGGGGGCAGTAGAATGGTTATATTTAAGTTACATACATCTGCATGATCCATTCCAAGACAATACTGTTATGTGACTGCGTAGTATAGATTGATAACGGATCGGGAATCCATGTGGCGGATCGGGCCAAGAAAAAGCACAAAATGGACTCGGGTAGCCGGGGGACATCAAACCACCAATGCGGTCTGCGTCCCGTTCGGATCGGGCGGGCGCCGAGACTAAACGTTTTCACTTCTCCCTCTTCCCTTCTTTCCTCTCTCCTCCCACCCCACACCACCATCAATTCCCTTTGATCCCCTCACCTGACGGGTTTTGTTCACGATGCTCGCCGCCAGAAACTTCTCTGCTGCTCGTCAGTGCCTGCGGTCCGTCCGTGTGACCCCCAGCTTCGTCGCCCCCGTGTCGCAGGTACGCCAGCCCCCTCTCCATAATATCCTCCCCTACCACCAAGGGCCCTGTCCCAATTGAGCTAACGCTATTTTTTTTCTTTTTTTGCTTTTTAGATCCGTGGCTTCGCTGCTCCCGCTGATGATGCTGTCGCCAAGTTCAAGGGCCAGAAGGGTTCTGATGTACGTGAAACCCGCAAATCTCGAATTTTCCTCTGGTCCGGCGCCAGCCGCATCAAGTCTGTCGCGGTCAAATCGCCCGCGCCGAATGCATACAATTTATCGCGACAATACTGACAATGTCTCCTTGGAATATAGGGCAAGTACACTGTTACCCTGATTGAGGGTGATGGTATCGGTCCTGAGATCTCTCAGTCCGTTAAGGATATCTTCGAGGCCGCCAAGGTAAAGAAATCGTCGCATACTCGCCTTAGAACTCTCCAACATGATACTAAATCAACTTCATAGGCCCCCATCAAGTGGGAGCCCGTCGATGTCACCCCCATCCTGAAGGATGGCAAGACCGCCATTCCCGACGATGCCATCAAGAGCGTCCAGAAGAACTACGTTGCCCTGAAGGGTCCCCTGGCTGTACGTTCCAAGGCCTACCTACTTGATCGCATCGACTCGCCATACTGATCGCTTCATTCCATAGACCCCCGTTGGTAAGGGTCACGTCTCCCTGAACTTGACTCTGCGCCGTACCTTCAACCTGTTCGCCAACGTCCGTCCTTGCCGTTCCATCGCCGGTTACAAAACCCCCTACGACGGTGTTGACACTGTCCTCATCCGTGAGAACACCGAGGGTGAATACTCCGGAATTGAGCACGTCGTTGTCGACGGTGTTGTCCAGAGCATCAAGCTCATCACCAAGGAGGCTTCCGAGCGCGTCCTGCGTTTCGCCTTCCAGTACGCCGAGTCCATCAACAAGAAGAAGGTCCGCGTCGTGCACAAGGCCACCATCATGAAGATGTCCGATGGTCTCTTCCTGAACACTGCCCGCGACATCGCCAAGGACTTCCCTGGTGTTGAGTTTGACGCCGAGCTGCTGGACAACTCGTGCCTGAAGATCGTCACCGACCCTACCCCCTATAACGACAAGGTCCTTGTCATGCCCAACCTGTACGGTGACATTCTGTCCGACATGTGCGCCGGTCTGATCGGTGGTCTTGGTCTGACCCCCTCCGGTAACATTGGTGACGAGTGCTCCATCTTCGAGGCTGTCCACGGTTCTGCTCCCGATATTGCCGGCCAAGGTCTTGCCAACCCCACCGCTCTGCTTCTGAGCAGTATCATGATGCTGCAGCACATGGGTCTCCACGACCACGCTGCCCGCATCCAGAAGGCTACCTTCGACACCCTGGCTGAGGGCAAGGTTAGTTTTCTTCCCATTTCCCAAGAGCCCGACTAGAACAAAGCTAACTATACATTTTGCAGTCCCTCACTGGTGACCTTGGTGGCAAGGCCAAGACCCACGAGTACGCCGAGGCTATCATGAAGCGCCTGTAAGCTTGTCGCTACTCGGAATTTCTGTACTATGACCCTTTGATCTTTTCTTTGTACCCTCGAACGACATTAGACTTCCTATAGCGATCGAAATATCCCTATTTGTGTACCTAGGTGGTCAATCCTGCTTTTTCACGCGCACCATTTCTTCTTTTTCGAGTAAATCTGTCATTGATACATTGTAGATGATCTCCATATTAATACATCCTTTGCCATGAAACAAAACACATGAAATAACCAAACGCCAATCCGTTACTCCAAAGGTATCGAAGCTGTTAGAAAAGACTAAATGTGGGAAACCTTAATGAGCTCGTCTCGGCCTCAGCGTCGTCGAGCTGTCCTGCGCGTCCCCGTATTTGTTGAGCTTCTTTTTTCCTTTTGCTTGGATCGTGAAGTTTGTGCCCGAGTATTTCGTGATCCGCCCTTCCCTTCACTATCATCCTCGTCACCATCACTCTCCTTCGCTCCATCCGAACCTTGTTCGTCCTCTTCCTCATCCTCGCCTTCACCCTCAACTTCGTCCTCCTGATCATTGGCAGCTGACTCCTCAGCTGACTCGGCGTCATCTTCGGACGCTTTCCCTTGGCTGTCTGTCCCAAGTTCCACTTGTAGCTTAGTTGACCGGGTTTCTCGTCCAGCTTGACGGGTGCCGCGGTTGGATTTGCGGCCTCTTGATGGCGCGGGCGAGGAGCGCGGTTCTTACCAAAGAATTGAGTTATTACGAAATCACGAACCCGGCTTAGCAGGGGAAAACGCTTACCATCTGTGTCTGCAACTGTACTCCCTCGTCGAGATTCAGGATGAGGGCTGGTAATTGGTGACGAAGAGCCTTCCAAGGCGAGGCGCTTCTCGAACATCATGTCCCCGTATTCGTCGTATGGGAGCTCAAATGGGCAATACATCTCATTCGGCTCTTCATCCTCTTCATTCACATCCGTGATGACAGAATCTTCCTGATTAACACATATAGATCAGCAAACCGCGTGCCAATGTTCAATTGAAGCCTTCGCATGGTCATGACGTACCCGCTCATCGAGAGCTTCAAGGTTATATAAGGATGCCAATTTCTTCCATATTCCGGGAATGCGCATATGATCGGCGTTCGAAGGTGCGTATCCCTGACTTTTCAAGTGTTCTGAGATCGCAAGCATGCGAAAGTGCTTATGTACACCTATAGAGTAGAACAAGATTGTCAGATAGAGCTCCCTTATCATGATCCCAGGCGAACCAGTCACGCATAGTAGCTTACCAACGGGCTTCCATTTGATAATTGCCTTTAATAGTGCAGTTTCTTGTTCGTCTGTCCAAGGATCACTGATCATATCGTACTCCGGTTCATCGGGCTTTACGGCGCTGTCACTAGACCCTGGAGTGTTGGCACTGGATTGCGGCGCATTGTCTTCGGGGGGAGAGGTAGAATGAACACGCTTTGCCTTCTTACGAGGAGGCATTATGCGACTGTCTGGGTATATGGAAAAGAAAGAAGACGAAAAGGTAGATGAGTCGCGCGGTGCGGAAACGACGAGCGAAGGAAGTTGTTATCTCATGGCCCGTGCACGATAGGCGCATGGTGGGACTGTTTGGCACCTTCACATCTCAAACACGTCCTTGAACATCCCTCCAGTGCTCTGGCTATGGACGCGCAATGGATAGAGGTGACTATGAGCCCGATCCGTTCTCTAGTGAAAGTCTCTGGAGACTCTCTAGGTTCAGTATAGAAGTTCTGCAACCTCTGGAGTCCCTTCCGTGGAACGCGGACTTGCCAGGTACGTTTGTTACTGTTAAGAATTGGGATAATTACGTTGTCGATTGTTATCTGACGTGTTTTCAGCGATTCCGAAGGCTTGTTTCCAAGGCGTACCTGAATCAACAGAGAAGAATGACCCGGTATGGAAGCTCAATTTCTTCGAGAGCGACCTCAAGCCTCCCCAGTCCGCGGGCTCTACTATCGATCCGTCAATAGAGAACGCCTCTGAAGCACGAACTGAAACCGCGCCTACGTCGGTAAATGAGGGGAACTTATGGTCACTGGATCTTTTGCAGGAGCCACCGGGATACCTCGCTCCACTGAAATCTTGGGAAAAGTATCAGGATCGCAATTTCGAAGAGCCTATTTCAGCATATTTTAGTGAATTGGGTCCCAAGGGCTTTGATGCTGCACTTGCACATCAAGATAAATTGAGAAGCCATTCTCCCACCCGCCTGGTTCGCGATGACATCTTGATTCGTTCGTTGCTCCGTCTTGGATTAGGATGGAACTCTTTGTTCTTTCGATACAACAAGGAAACTAAACAGTTCGAGGATTCCATGACAAACATCAGGACCCCAGGGCTGTCTTCCTTGACTCTATACAGTGTCATTGCTGGTGTACGGAATTGTGGTACTCTTATGCAGTGTGTCCGGGCCTTCGCCAAGAATTCTACCACCAAGCTCAAAGACCTACCTTCTGTATTCACTCTACGTGGTTCCATGTCGGTGATTATATTCAACCTTGAGAAGCAGATTCTTGCTACTTGCAGCAATGTCGTGTCGGTTCTTCAGGTTGCGACTTTGTTCGATCGATGTCGAGACTTGTTAGAAGCCTTGGCCGAGATCGTCGCCGCTTTAGAGAAAGCATTATCGGATTCCGATGTTATTACCACTGTCACAGATATGGCGGCATATTTCACCCATAAATTTGGCTGGATGGAGAATCTACTGCATGAAGTCGTGAGCCAGATTGCACATCCTTGGTTCAGTTTCATCGAGGGCTGGATCGGTCTCCGACCTGACGAAGCAGCTCTCAACGAACTTGTGGCAAGCGGTAGAACTTTTGTTCAACTAGATCGTTATGATGATCCAAACAAGTTCAGCAGCGGACCGGCACGTTTTGGATACAGCTATCGCGAAAACAACATGCCTTCCTTCATCCCCAGTGACCAAGCAGAGACAATTTTCGAGAGTGGGAAAGGTTTACGCCTATTGAAGAAATCGCATCCACATCATCCTCTTGCCAGAAATGATGTCCTTGCTAGAGCTGGTCATCTTCACCTACATTGTGCGACAGCTTGGACAGACATTGAGCGAATTCAGCAAAGGGTCGATGAATACGAGTCTCAACTTCGACTGGAGATCTTGAAATACAATCGGGGTCAATCGTCGATACAGTCAGCAAGCCATGTGTCTTCCTCTCAAAAAGCCCAAGATGAGCATGAAGAGATTACTACAAAGACGTTCGAGCTTTTCGATATTGATGATGATAAAAACATCTCGTCGTCTTTAATGGATGGCACTGCTCTGGCCAATGATTCTGTTGACCAGATGATTCAGAGTGCCAGGAAGCTCGATTCCGACGCTCTTGCTACTGAGAATTTCTTGAGACCAGACCTCAGATCTGCACTCTATTTGTCACTTGCTCCTGTAGTATCATCGCAGGCGCAATTGATCGATTTCTCCTGTCTTCACCATCTGTTCAAAGAACACAAATTGCGGCATCATCTGAACATGCAATGGCGCTTTCAGTTACTGGGCGATGGTTCCTTCACTACCCGTCTGACGAACTCACTTTTTGCGTCCGAAATGGAGAGTGGAGAACGCAGGGCTGGCGTCGTACGGAGTGGAGTCCATACTGGCTTAAGGCTAGGGAGTCGTGAGACATGGCCCCCAGCGAGCTCCGAGCTGCGCTTGGTTTTAATGGGCCTCTTGGGAGATTGTTATTTCGGAGAGACAGAGCCGGAGGGCCTAGAAAATGTACAACAAAAAGAGAATGAACTCCCTGGTGGGCTGAGCTTTTCCATTCGAGACTTAACGCCCGAGGAGATCAAGCGATGTCAGGACCCTAATGGAATTGAGGCTTTGGACTTTTTGCGTCTTCAATACAAACCTCCCGAGATTCTTGAGACGCTTATTACGCCTCAATGTCTGGAGAAATACGATCAATTATTCAAACAATTACTACGTCTGGTTCGAATGGTCACCGTCGTGAAGGGATTGATACGTGATTCTACTGCCCGCAACTCCCTCGCGGGAGACATTCGGAATGTGTTTCAGAAATTTCGAATCGATGCCCAACATTTCGTTCTTGCAGTTAGCGATTATTGTTTTCATATTGGAATAGGCTCTATTTGGAGTCGGTTTCAGGAGACCCTTGCCAGAGTTGAGCGTTGTCTTGACTGCGATGATATTGACGGCACAATTGAGTCTGCCCAGTCCGTCACGCACCTCCGTCATTTCCATGTCGATATATTGGACCAGATGCTATTTGCCCTATTCCTGAGCAAGCGACATGCGCCAGCTGCGAAACTACTAGAGAGCATATTCAGCACGATTCTTGCATTTAGCTCATTGTCAAAAGCTGACGGTCTGAGTGGGCTTAGGCATGGAAGTGAGGGCACTGTTCATCACTTGTACAGTGTGTTCAGAAAACAAACCTCTGCTTTCGTGGGCTACTTGCGGGGATTGGACCCTGGTACAAATTCCACAAAATCCATGGCACACTCGGGTGCAGCCTTTTCTTTGCAAAATGAGCCCACTAGTGTATTTGAGCATCTTCGAATTAGGCTTGAAGTGAGGGACTATTACTGATATGTCCATGAAGGACAACCCTACTATGTATAATGAGACATCACGATTAATGACAAACCATATCATAACATTTCAAATCCTATTCAACGAACCTACCCATGAAACACCGCTTGATCTCCACCAAATTCGTACAAAAGACAATGCTTTGACGCCGAAAACCCCCCTAATGTCCAACATTTACATGGTGTGGATTAAAAGAAGTGCAAATCTGATTCCGCCCAGCCTTGATCCAGGAGGATTTTTTTCGCAGATTTCTCCAAGGCCTCAGGTCCACAGAGAAGAACCATACTGGCATCTTCTGGTGCAGCAAACTCTTTGATCAAGTTGTCAGAAATTCGCCCTCGACGACCCTCCCAGGAGTCTGATGCCTTGGACAACGTGTGTACAACGGTGCATTTCTTTCTATCTGCCTCTGAGTAGGCTTCAAGTTCAGATCGACAGAGAATGTCCTCCTCTAATCGATTACCATCCAAGACAACGCAAGTTGTAGGATCTTGAGGGTCTTGCATGATGGCACGCAGGACTTGAAATACTGGAGTAATTCCAGTTCCACCACAAATCATCTTGAAAGAGCGAAGGTTTCTTTCTTTACCGCTGATGAGGACCCTTCCGTTTCCAAGATACTCAAATCGCCCCGTTGGTCCCTTGCAATCGATCTGAGCCCCCAAGGAAAGCATATCCAAAGCCATGGTCATTTTGCCACCAGGAACAGTGGATGTTGGGAAATAAATCTTGACAAGAAGCTCCATGCGCCCTTCCAGGTTTGTTTCGGAAATTGGCGTGTATGATCGGATTATCGCTTCTTTTTTGTTTTCTGGGTCTTGCACTTTGATCATCAGGTGCTGCCCGATAGGTAATCCCAAAGTTTGCTTCTCATGCTCCAATTGGAATACAAAGATTCGGGTATCCCAGGATACATTGTTCTTTTCAATCAGTGTCATTTTGGACCATGCTCTTGATTGAAGGAAATGTGGACGCGGTTCATCACTAACAACCGTGGTACTGTTGTTCAGGGCTTCCAAAGAAGCCTTATCCAAAGTACCAATGTGATAATCCGGCATCATCAACTTGGCAGTTTCGCTATCTGGATCCGAAGTCAGTATCCTGTGAACATAAATTCATTGACTGTTGAAACTCACGAATTGCATGGAAATCTTCTGATACATCAAGTCCTGCCGAAGAGGTGATACTGATGGCACCCCCGGGATGTCCTTCTAAGAAACCCGTCCCATCGTATACTTCGCCGTTCACCACAAACCAAGGCTTTTCGCTGCTGCTGTTTTCCTTCAATTCTTGAAAATTAATTTGGCGATTCACACCTTCCTTCTTCATATTTATTTCTTTCACGGGCTCCGGCTCGAGAGGCTGTTCACCTTCGTGTCTCTCCCCCCAGTTGCCGTTGAGTAAATCCCCACCGGCCTTCTTAGCCTTTTCCATCCATCCACCACTCCTTGCTGGATGGGTAGGATGTTCAAACTTGAGTGAATTCCCCTCCTTTGTGATGGTCACTCGAAACCAGGGGTTGTTCATCATGCCCAAGACCGACCAGTACATGTCCCGCGGCTGGGTTGCTAAGGCTTCATCAACGGCCCTTACTACTAGCGCATCACTGCTTTCCAGATCCGACACAGGAATTTCCAATGACCAAAATGACCAGCAAAAACAAGTTTCCCGCTGCCACATGTCTACTTTACCCCCGAAGAGATCGCCCTCCCATTCGCGGTATTTGTCTTCGGCGTATTCGATATCGGCGAGCCGCCATGCTGGAAACAATAAGAAGATTATTAGCTCTGTAAATGTATGAATTTGTTGGACAGAACACTATACATTTGCCCTTATCCAATGATATTTCAACTCTGGTGATTCGTCGCCCACCACCAGCATATGCGTAGCCCTTCGCAGTATAAGTTGTCCCAGCAGTTGTAAGATCAAGTATCTCTTCGTGTTCCGGATAGGCCGCCACGGAATTTACATTCAAATCGTATATGGCATATCGGTCGTCAGTCCACCACTTTTTATCCTGGGCCGACATTTCTGGGGAAACCATTGTTCTGGGAATAGTCAGAATGATTTTCAAAATTGCTCCTCTATCATGCGGTACTTACGGCAATACCCGATTGTCGTTGATATGGTACCAATTATCACTCGGCGCATCCGTAATTATGAGCTTTGTCAACCATTTGACACTTCTTCCGCCGATCTGGCCTGGAACCACAGCCCTCAAAGGACGTCCGTGATCGGGTCGAAGAGGCTCTCCATTCATTTTGTGTGCTAACATGATCCCTCGGTTATAATCCATAGCCCAGTTCAGTTTTACTGATGTACCATAGAAACCATTTGGCTAGATAATTATTAGTTCGCAATCCCTTTACTGGCGTCATGGTTATATAGATCAAGCCTACCAGTTTATCAGCCCCCTCCATACAAACGTATTTTGCTCGGCGAAGTGGTTTGGCGCTGCGAATTATATCTGCCATCATGGGCCCTGTGAAAAGAGCCGTAGAGAGCCCAGCAGGGCCCCACGAGAAACCCTTTGATTTTCTGACTGTATTTTGCTCTTTTCTTCGATTGCCGGCACAGACAAGTGTAATTGGTGCAGTTATTTGGTCATACTTCTGCAGAATATCACGAAAGCTCAGGACTATGGGGTGTTCTACAAGCCTGTAAACCAATTAGTTATAAAGCCATTTGAGAGTTGAATACCAGCATTCTATCTTAACAAGCTTTTACTCACCCTTCTATGCTCAACTCCCATGTTGGAATATCCTCATCAAGGACCTTGGGTACAGGTCCATGGTTTCGAACATAAAATAATTCGGGTGACGTTAAGAATCCTTTGAGTGTCAGTAGTGTACATATTGCTATCTTATAAGAGATCTACTCTTTCTAGCAGTAGAATACATACCCTCTTTGTATAATTCCGTGAGAGGTGGCTCAACATTAAAAGGATGTACACCAGTCAACCGAATAAGACGCGGGTCGCGGGCGACATGGTTATCCGGAGTGCTCTTGTCGACTTCTAAGATTTTTGTTGGGTTAAATGACGGTGGCGGTAATGGAATGTTCGGTTCTTCTGGCGTTGGTAAGTCGTGAAATTTGACATTTGAGCTCTTGATGGGGAACTCGGCTCTATCTAGGGCCGTTTGTGTGATAGTCGCCATCGTATTTTATGAATGGTGTCTGCCAGTCACTTCAACCTTGACCGTTATATGATGACTCAATAAACCACAATCTTTATTGTAAAATATTAAATGCAATGAATATGAAAGTAATGAATATGAAAGTAATGAAAATCAAACCAGTCCATCCACTTTTTTTAGACTATGGCTTGTTCGGATTCTAGGTACAAGTAGGGTCCACATCGATTTCAAGTTAGGGTTATCCAGAATAGTATCTCCGCGGGTGCGTAACGCAATAGAGGCCTGACATGAGCACATTAGAAAAATCAGAATACAAATTTCAAAAAAGTGCTATCCACAAGGAATGGTCAAAGATGCCTTGTTTGATCCTTATCTTCAAGTTGCCGCTTCATGGATGTGGTTATTCCCCTGGCCTATCAGCGTGTCCAATTAGGGTTATCTTTTATCTTTCGTCGCAGCCATTCAGCTTTTAGCTAAAAAGGTTTACCCACAGGCTCAACCCTGGATCCGGTTCTATCCAGATCTCCGCGGAGGCCTGGATGTCAGATAGGAAGCTCGTTCTTATCGTATGATGGCCCTAATCCTTCCGATCTGTATCACTCTGCGAGACCACATTGTGATCACGTATGACAAGCAATATGCCAATGTTCCTTAAAACTGCTCGAGCAGCCGTAGATAGTGTAATTGAGCGTAATTTCCTTCATCTCTCATCAACGAAGTAATTGCGTGTGCAGCTATGGCCGTACTCGAAGGTTTACTAGGTGAACCACCTGGACGAGTTGCCTTCTCTAAATCCGCTCCAAAACATGGCCTACGCCAGAAGATCGTGATTGTAGGATTGGGCATGGTAGCAATTTCTCTCATGTATGCGAAACACCGACTTCCCTAGTCTTCCTATCGCTAATAATAGCAGTGAGAAAATTATCAAACAGGATACAGCTCGAAGGTTTGATATCCTGGTAATTGGCGAAGAACCTCATGTCGCATATAATCGTGTCGGGCTCTCGTCATTCTTTGAGCACCGCAAGATTGAAGATCTTTACCTCGAGCCGAAAGAATGGGTGAGTACTGAACTGATTTAAGGATCTTGAGAGATAAAAAGGGAATACTAATGATCTCTACCAGTATGGATCATTCAAAGAGCGAGGATTTGATCACCACCTCAATACTCGAGTTACTGCAGTAGACCCACACAACAAAACGGTCACCACATGTAGCGGAGATCTTATTTCCTACGACCTTCTTGTCCTCGCTACAGGATCAGATGCCGTTCTTCCCACTCGCACACCAGGCTACGATGCGAAAGGAATCTTTGTATACCGGACTATCGATGACCTGGAGCGCCTGATTGATTTTGCCGCCAAACACAAAGGTGAAACTGCGGTCACAGTTGGCGGTGGTCTACTTGGACTCGAGGCTGCGAAGGCGATGACCGATCTGGAGGATTTCGGAAATGTCAAACTGATCGATCGCAATGACTGGGTATTGGCGAGACAGCTTGACGGGGATGCGGGCTCTTTGGTATCTCGGAAGATTCGCGATTTAGGTCTCGAGGTCCTGCACCAGAAACGAGTTGCTGCTGTCACAACAGATAAAGATAACAACGTGACTGGTATTACATTCGAAGATGGACAGCACATAAAGTGCTGTTGCATCTGCTTTGCAGTAAGCATTTGACCTACAGTATAATAGTGGATCCATCTTGCTGACCTTTTAGATTGGCGTGAGGCCACGAGATGAATTAGGGCAATCGGCTGGCATTTTATCCGGATCGAGAGGAGGTTTTCAAATTGACGAAAGGTCAGTAGCGAATCATGGTGCTGATGAGAAACCTTTCAACCCAGAAACTAAAACATAACAAATCCAGTTTACAAACCTCAGTGCCGAATATCTACGCCGTGGGTGAATGTGCCAGTTGGGAAAACCAAACATTCGGAATCATTGCACCTGGTATTGAGATGGCCGATGTGCTGGCCTATAATCTCACCAATCCTGACAAAGAACCCAGGCGGTTTACACGACCGGACCTCAGTACCAAACTAAAGCTTCTCGGTGTTGACGTTGCTTCATTTGGAGACTTCTTCGCCGACAGAGATGGGCCAAAATTCCTCCCGGGTAAACGTCCATCAATCACAGGTCCTCAAGGAGAGAAGGCGGACTCTTCCGTGAAGGCCTTGACGTACAAGGATCCATTTGCTGGAGTATATAAAAAGTATATCTTCACTATGGATGGTAAATTTCTGCTTGGTGGAATGATGATCGGAGACACATCCGACTACATCAAGTTAAACCAAATGGTGAAAACCCAGAAGGAGCTTGAAATTCCTCCCAGTCAGTTAATTCTTGGGGCTCAAAGTGGCGGTGACGAGAATGCAGATGATCTGTAAGTCAATGTACTACCCCTATGTTGTTCAACGAAGTTCTTACCCGTGTGCAGTGATGATAGCACTCAAATATGCGCTTGTCACAACGTATCTAAAGGGGATGTTGTTGAGAATGTCAAGGCAGGTAATTGCAAAACTATTGGAGAAGTCAAATCTTGCACTAAGGCAGGGACTGGCTGCGGTGGCTGCATGCCCCTTGTGCAATCTATCTTTAATAAGACAATGTTGGAGATGGGCCAAGAAGTTTCAAACCATTGTGAGTGCTACCCATGGATGACTCTATTTGATTTAGAAATTGCATTAACTAACATATTCAATAGTATGCTTCCACATACCGTACTCGCGGGCAGATCTATACAACATCGTCGCCATCAAGCAATTAAAGACATTTACAGAGGTGATGCAAGTTGCCGGGAACAACCCTAACTCCCTCGGGTGTGAGCTCTGCAAGCCCGCGATTGGTTCAATCCTGTCGAGTTTATTCAACCCGAACATCATGGACAAGGGTTACAATGACTTACAAGATACAAACGACAAATTCCTCGCGAATATCCAAAGAAATGGAACGTTTTCTGTTGTGCCTCGTGTGCCCGGTGGAGAGATTACGGCCGACAAGTTGATTGCAATTGGATCTGTCGCCAAGAAATATGGACTATACTGCAAGATAACTGGTGCACAACGAATTGACATGTTCGGCGCAAAGAAGCACGATCTTTTGAACATCTGGACGGAGCTTGTGGATGCAGGCATGGAAAGTGGACATGCTTATGCCAAAGCTTTACGCGCCATCAAGGTATGTCATATGCTCGGAGGCTTAACTACCCGAGCATCAATTTTGCTAGTACGGATCTAACATTGCAGTCTGCAGAGTTGCGTAGGCTCTACATGGTGCCGCTTCGGTATCGGTGACAGTGTTGGCATGGCGATTCGTCTTGAGGAACGATACAAAAGTATCCGAGCACCGCACAAGTTCAAAGGTGCAGTCTCTGGCTGTGTTCGAGAGTGCGCGGAGGCACAAAATAAAGAGTGAGCATGTCGAAAATTCGAATCCATGGATTTTAACTAACGATGTGCCAGCTTTGGTCTTATCGCTACAGAGAAAGGATTTAATATTTTCGTCGGAGGAAACGGCGGTGCTAAGCCGCGCCATTCAGAGCTTCTTGTGACGGACGTTCCCCCCGAGATGGTCATGCCTATCATTGATCGATATTTGATCTTCTATATTAGAACCGCCGACAAGCTTCAGCGGACAGCACGGTGGATTGAAAATCTTCCAGGTGGTATTAACTATCTGAAAGAGGTAATCATTGATGACAAGTTGGGGATCTGCGCCGATATGGAGCGACAGATGCACGAGCTCGTTGACAGCTATTTCTGTGAATGGACAGAAACAATCAAGAATCCCAAGCGTCGGAAGGTGTTCCAACAATTTGTGAACACAGATGAGACAGTGGATACGGTGGAAGTCATTCAAGAGCGTGCACAAAAACGTCCTACTTATTGGGCCAAGGAATCTGCCCTGGAAGATTTCAGGGGTCATCAATGGTCCAGCCTCTCCTGGCAACCTGTTGTTAGGGCAGATCACTTTTCTGATGAGCCACCGCAAGTATCTTCTGCCAACGTCAAACGAGGAGACACTCAATTAGCAGTTTTCAAAATCAAAGGCAAGTTCTACGCCACACAACAAATGTGCCCACACAAGCGTGCTTTTGTTCTATCAGATGGATTGGTTGGTGACGATGATGCTGGAAAATACTGGGTCTCCTGTCCGTATCACAAGCGAAACTTCGAGCTCAATGGAGAACAGGCTGGGCGATGTTCAAACGACGAGAGTATGAACATTGCTACCTTCCCTGTGGAGGAGCGAGATGACGGTTGGATTTATATCAAATTACCACCCGTCGAAGAGCTGGATGCAATCCTTGGAACAGAAAAATGGAAAGTGAGGAAAGAAGAATCATCCGACCCTTTCCAAAAGATGGACAAGAGATACAAGGGGATGAAAGGCAAGAAGGTGGCTAATGGTGATGCACTAAGCCATTCCGCAGCTCAGCCTGCAAATGGGATTGATTGGTAGTAAACATTGTTATTTCGACCCCACTGAATGAATGTGAGCACGAGGGTCATTCCAAGAATGGGTCACTTATTAAGATATTGTGGGATTGGAGATTTGATGGTTGAAATTTGGAGCTTTTAGCGAACGACCTAATGTGACTATGTGAATATTACTCAAATGTAAATCACCATTTCTATCAAATATCGTTCTGCTTTCTTTCTAATCTTGATCTTTGTTTCTCCCTGTATTGACCAGATTTGGTGACCTTTTCGAAGGAGAAGAGATATTGTTCTACTTCAGGCTTCAGCCGCTAGATTGCCGTATGATCCGATGAGACTGGCCCGAGTTATCCAAATGACAAAAGCAATGTAGCCGAATACTAGATCCACATAATATGATAGTTACAGCCAATCTTATCTTCGGCTTTGCCACCGAGCGGGAGGATCTCGTTTGATGGACACATCACGACGTTAGATTAGGTGTCGATCCAGAGCGAGCAGAAGCAACTGGAGGAATAGGGCAAGATGACGATGTTTAAAGTATTTCCGCGGAGCTCAGAAGGATCAATTTGACCCATTTTAAGACCCACGACTCTCTCAAGCAAGTAAAGTCTAAACTCCTATCTATATCGTTGGGCTAAGTGTGTCCAATGAGGTGCGAGCTGTTTATCAACATCGGATGCCAACCACCACGGACTACGCACACAGCCCTGAGAAAAGTGGAACACAACCCCAGAAAATCACGGCAATTCATGGACCCTGGTGCTCCATACAGTGTGGAACAATGCAGAATTGCTTCCGCGGAGATGTTCAATTCTGTGCTTATCGCGCCTCTATGCCTTTGCCCATTGTATGGTATTCGAGACCGTTTGCATATGTACAGCCTCCCAGAGGCGGTCTTGGAACCCTTATCTCTCCTTTTACTTTGCATAATGAATGTATATTCATCTTGGCTAATATCTGGAGGCTCTTAGACCCATAATTGACGATTCGCTGGGAGAGATTGTGAATAGAATTTCGTCGAATGAGATTGCGTGGATATGCTCATTCTGGTCATTTTTCTTTTGGAGCATCCATCAACCTCCCTCTGGCATGAGCTTTACGAGAATTCCCGAGTATGATAATTGATCGATAGATCTATGGCATTTTCTATATGTTGTGTCATATTATTAAAATTGCCTGATATAGAAGATCAGCCATTCTGACATTCTTCAAGTCTATTTAGGTTATCAGGCCCGCCTTCACTTCAGGGCTTGCTCTTGAATATCATCTCTGACCCATCAATATCCGAGCCCTCCAAAAGCAACTGTCTTGATTCTATATTTATTATACCTGAATATCAGAGTTGACTCAAATACCTTCTGTCTGAATCTATAACTCCTTCGCATCGTCTGTATCTTGAACAGCCATCATGGCTGCTAATTTGGGCAAGCTTCTTTTTGTGTCCCCAGAAGTTCATCCTGGGACACGAAAAGCCAAGTCTATTCCAATTTTGAACCCATTCGACCAATATGGACGAGTATTCTTCTTCTCATGGGTGGGCTTCATGGTAGCTTTTCTCTCGTGGTATGCATTTCCACCATTGGTAAGCAGCAAACAATCTATCTCGGAACCCTTCTAGACAAAATGGTAACGAGACTAATAACCTTGTTGTCTTAGCTCTCTGTCACTATTAAGCATGACCTTAAGATGACCCAAGAAGACGTTGCGAATTCGAATATTGTCGCGCTTCTAGCTACTTTGCTAGTTCGACTGGTCGCTGGTCCGTTATGTGATCGTTTCGGTCCACGATTAGTTTTTGTAGGATTGCTACTTTGTGGAGCAATCCCTACTGCAATGGCTGGCTTAGTGACCACACCCAAGGGTCTTATTGCCTTGCGGTTTTTTGTTGGAATCCTCGGTGGTACCTTCGTGCCTTGTCAGGTCTGGTGCACAGGGTTCTTTGACAAACAAATTGTTGGAACAGCCAATTCACTAGCCGGTGGTTGGGGCAATGCTGGTGGAGGAATTACCTAGTGAGTCTTGACTACATCTTTCATATATGATACTTTTGCTCATGTGGCTTCTACAGCTTTGTTATGCCTGCTATCTACGACTCTCTCATCACTGCTCGTGGCTTGACTCCTCATAAAGCCTGGCGCGTCTCCTACATTGTTCCTTTCATCATAATCACAGCAGTGGCATTGGGAATGCTTTTCCTGTGTGAGGACACTCCAACTGGTAAATGGTCGGAGAGACACCTTTGGGCAAAAGAGGCAACATCACCTGTGTCTCCTGGCTCTCCTTCGGATGGAAATATTGTCAATATCAACTCCATACTTCCTTCGACTCAGCCATCCGGTCCTCCGTCGGTATATGATTCTGCCATCGACGTGGAAAAAAAGGGCACGCAAACTCCTCAAATAGTCGACAAGGAAGCTTCAAGTATGGGCCAGATGAACCTCTTCAGAAATGATGCTGTCGTCACTCTTTCAAGAAAGGATGCTTGCCGTGTAGCCTTCAGTCTATCAACAATGGCCGTGGCAATCCCTTATGCCTGTTCCTTCGGATCCGAACTGGCCATTAACTCTATTCTCGGAACCTATTACTCCAAAAATTTCCCTAATATGGGCCAAACGGAGTCTGGTCGGTGGGCGGCTATGTTCGGCCTGCTTAATGTCGTCTTTCGCCCTGCTGGTGGCTTCATTGGGGATATGCTATATCGCTGCACCGGAACTGTCTGGTCAAAGAAAATCCTGCTATCATTCCTGGGGCTCGCGATGGGTGCCTTCGAGCTGGCGATTGGTTTTTCCAATCCAAAGAGCGAGGCAACAATGTTTGGACTCATCGCGGGCATGGCATTCTTCCTTGAGGCATGTAACGGGGCTAACTTTGCCGTTGTGCCGCATGTGCATCCTTACGCTAACGGGGTTGTATCTGGCATAGTGGGTGGCTTTGGAAACCTCGGAGGTATAATATTTGCCATTGTTTTCAGATATAATGGTTCTGACTATGGCCGCTCATTGTGGATTATTGGAGCGATTTCCATGGCCGCCAATGTGGCTGTCAGTTGGATTCGCCCAGTACCTAAGAACCCATTGGTTTAATCATGACAGTCTATTCTATGCTTTACGATAAATTTAGATATTAATTCCATATTATTCACTTCAAATTTTCTATTGCAGCCTTAAATTTTGATCCACACCCTGGAGGACCCTGCTGGAATGCCCTAGTCTTCAACCGGCATCCCGATGGTTGTGGGGGCTTCGGGTTAGCATCCCCCGAGACGGGGAATCACTTTGGCGAGGGCGAGGGGCATGGCTTGAATATGTGGAAACTGGGAGACCCCTCGCTGGTATTTCTCAAATATTCCTCTATTGAAATCTGTTGCACTGTCTACTAATACACGAAAACAAACAAGCATCCTACTATTTCGAAAGACGAAAGCCTTCTTCTGAGCCTCTCGATTCTCATCTACTACCAGTATTCTATTCAATTGGAACCAACGAGCCCTCGGAATATTCATCCCAAACAATAAATATGGCACCAGTACGCCGCATTGCTCAAGTTGTTCATCTCAAGCCGTCAGCAGTGGCTGCATACAAGGAATGTCACGCCAATGTCTGGCCCGAAGTACTACAACAAATCGAGGACTGTAATATTAAGGATTGTACGCTTCCCGCTCCGAGTCCCCCCACCTCAAGTCCTCTAACAGATATCAATTACCAGATTCCATCTTTTTCGACAACGAACGCACGCTATTTGCCACTTTCAAGTATGTCGGTACAGACTTCGAGGGTGACATGGAGAAGATGCGGGCAAATCCCAAAGTGAGAGAGTGGTGGGCCTTGACCGATGGAATGCAGGTGAGTATCTTTAGTCTCTTTCATGTAAGAATATTCGACTCGAAACTAAAGATGAATGCATTACAGGAGAGCCCCATTCCCGGCGCAGTGAGTAGTGCTGAAGGACCCGGATGGTGGAAGGTACTGGACGAGGTGTTTTATAATGAGTGAAATGGCCAAAATTCGTCTTATATTTGAAATTTATAGGGACTTATTTCTTGAAGAAATGATCTATCTTCTTCTGTCGGATATCGTGTGATGCACTGCCTATACCTCCTCGACCGCGCCGTAACCCCAAAAGGTGCTCTTTGTTATTAACAGCCAGGATCTTCATGGACCATCCTTGCAATAGAGGGGTCAAGACATTACTCCGTTGCCTTTCGTTTGTGGTGTCTAGGATCGATTGCTCCTCGTTATTTGTGCTTTGTACTTGCGGTGTAGACCCGGCACGAGGTGGCAACGGGGGTGGTAATGGATGAGAATGTATCGAGACGACCATATAACCTGTATTTGACCAAGAAGGTATCAACCGATATGGCGGCCCTTCATGTTGTGGGCAAATGCCAGGGGTTAGGGAAATATTGATCGAGTCAAACAGTTCGACAAGACAAGCCCACAATATGCGAAGAAAAACACCGTGCGAAACTATAGCTATCGTATCCTTTGCACATGCAGGCTCAAAAATAAAAGGTATCAGATGACTATCCAAAAACAATATGGCTCGTCTTTTCATCGAGGCTGAGGTTTCACCCTCGACATGTCTAGGTGAGCTGCCGTCATGGCGGCGTTTGTTTTCATTATGTCTTGCCGAGGAAGAACCACGCCAGCATGTGCCTTCCAGTGAACCATAATCCTTTTCTCTTAGATCCTGAGTCGTAGTCGGCACTGTCGGCGTGCCCTCTGCCCCTGATGGTTGGTGGCGACAGATTCCCTCGGCTGTAAGTCGGGCTCGACTCAAGTCTGAGGCAAATATCGATTTAAATTGAATAGACTTTGAGGCGAAATGTCGTGCCAAATATTCTATCTGTAGTGTGCCATGATTTGTGAGCGCTGAATCAGTAGTGCCGGCCCTGGAAGTAAGGTTAAACCACAATGTCATGGGTGAAGTCATTTATATATCGAGTCTCACAAAGCTTGTGCCACATTGTGGACTGTTTCCGCATGCCGGATCAAATATATTTGCATGACCTTCCGATTTGTTCCAATATTAAAAAACTACCAGCACTTAGTTTCATTGCCTTGGAGTTTATTGCTTTAGAAACAGGAAAGGTCGCCGTTTCCCAGGACAAGAACCGTCTCGGCAGTCACGTGAGATGTTATTGAAAGAACTCGAGACTAACCTGAAGGCCAGTGCTGGGTCAAAGAAATTGAATTGAATAAACCCGGATCTCTGTACGAGTACTACTATATATACAAGTCTTACGATCTAGATTCCCAACTACGGTGCACATTGCCAAAGCAGAACCACAAGAAATACGTGAGGGAACGAAGAGATTGCTTGGACATTGGGAGCGATTAGAACTGTGAAAAAGAAAATTGCCTTGTGAACACCGAACTAGTTGCCCCAGAAAACACCCTTTAACGTAAACAAAAGTGGTATGTGCCATGATCCATCAATCTACATTCATCAGAAAAAAGAAACGCCGACTGGCAAAGCCAATTCCCTCATTAAATTTTTGTAGGAAACTTTTGAGCTTAAACAGCGGACCGAAGGACTCATCAGGATTAGTATAGCCGACAAGACGCTTAAGCAGCGAGCTCGCGGATCTTCTCCTGGACGCGGGCCTTGCGCTGCTCGTGGGAGAGCTTCTCGACCTTGTGCTTCTTGGACTCGGCCTTCCACTCCTCCTTGGTCTTCTTGGAGCCCTCATCCTCATCCTTCTTGAAGGGGTCCTCACGGATGGCCTTGTGGGCCTCCTGGTAGAGCTCCTCAAGGTCACCGGCGTCAATGTCCTCCTCGATGTACTTGACGAACTGGGACTTGTAGCGCTCCTCATCCTCATCGGCGAGGGTCTCCATGTACTCAGAGACGTGGCCACCGAAGATGTAGTTGCGGAGAGTGTCGGCATCGAGCTCCTCGGACTCGATGTCGTAACCGGGGAAGCGGCGGTCGGAGTGGGGGATGAAGATACCACCGTCGGAGGCACCCTTCATGGCACCGAAGACACGGTTACCGCTGGAGGTGCGGACAAGACCGACATCAAGGAAGGCCTTGAAGGGACGGCGCTCGCCATCACCGGTCTCGACGGCCTCGGTGAGAGTGTACTCACCGTCAGCCTCCTCGACACCCTTGAACTGCTCGGCAAGACCAAGCTTGGACAGAGTACGGCGGGCCAGGAGCAGACCGGTAGCGTAGGCGGCGGACCAGTTGGTAAGACCCTGGTTGATACCGTAGCGCTTCAGCTCGTGGGAGTAGGCGGAAGCGAAGACCTTGTCACCGGAGATCTCAGAGTAGACGATCTGAGTGATGACATCGCGGTTGGTGAAACGGACGACCATGCGGTACTTGGGGGCGTTGTACTTGTTCTTGGCCTGGGTGATCAGGCGCTTGCGAGCATAGTAGTCGGTCTTACCCTCGCGGCGACGGCGGTACTTAGTCTGGTAGCGACTAGGTGAAAGTTAGTACATTGTCACCCCACAATCCGATTTGAATTTCCTTTTTTTTCTTTCTCAACCACGTTGATGAATGGAAATACTCACCTGAAGTAGGCATCGTTCTTGACAGTCTTGGTGAAAGGCTGTAAGAAGAAAAATCGCGAGTCAGCAATTTGCGCTTCAGAATTTCGTCCGAAGCATCTTGCAAGGACCCGGCTCCGATCTCTCGATCAGGAGGGGAGGACGAAGTAGAATTCAAATCGAACACAGAACAAGCATAATTTCAGCCATCTGCGACGAGAATTAGACTCACCATTTTGGCGGGTGTCGGGGGGTGCTGAAGCCTGTGGTCGACGGTTGGAAAACAAAAGGAAAAAAAGTGTGCGGCGACTTTGTGGGGGAATTCGCTTAGCGGGACTTGCATCCCACCCGAAAAGTGCGGTTGGCGACGACTTTGGACGGTTTTTGGGTGGGCGACGACCCACTTGAAGAATACTGTAGAGCCTAAGCAGAGCAGAGCAGAGCAGCAGTATAGTAATAGATCATAAGGGTTATCTAGTTAGATCACTGTAATTGAATTTATAAAGTTGCAGAATGTGATAGTATGCTGCCAATATTGCCCCTCTATGAATAGTTCCTAGTATGTAGTGGACATCCCGTAGTATGTAGACTCATTCCCTCTGGGTCCATTATAGGCGGGCCTTATCCTCATTCTCTAATAATTGAAGACCGGTGATCTGTTCTAATTCCTTCACAGTATCCAGTGTCTTTCCAAGGGTCACTTTCACGGTCCGTAGCCCGGATCGCTTTCCGGCCTTAAGATTCTCTCCAATATCGTCGAAGAAAACAATATCCGAAGCCTCGACCCCTGATAGACCGCGCTTCTTAGCCAAAGCGTCCATTTCCTGGATAGCAGCTTGATAGATCTTAGGATCAGGCTTACGAAGCCCAGTATGTGCGGATGAGATGAAGAAGTCAAACTGCGATCGCACTCCTGTTTCATCTTTGTTATACGCATGCCCTTCTGGGAACTTGACAGTATTTGAAAGAGCACCCAAAAGATATTTCCCAGAAGCTTTCAACTTTTTCAAAGCGGGAAACATATAAGGGTCGGGTGTACGGGATATCCGCATCATCTCCCAGAAAAGCCATTCTGCATCGACTTCGGGGAGAGGTGGAAGAGTGACCGGGCCAGTCAATCCCTTCTTTTGCTGTTGCTGCTCGTGGAATTGTTTCCAAAGTGATGGATGACGAAGATCACGGTTAAATTCAGCAAAGAAATTGGCGTCCATCTTGATTTCGCCTCGTTCGATCTTGTGCCAAGCGCCGTTGGGCGATGTTCGTGAAATGCTAAAATTCACCCAGCCAGGTGGAATATTCTGAGAGATTTCATAATCAAGAATAGCTTGGAATGGTGAAACAACCTATTCACGAAGTCAATATCAGTTTCTTAGTTACTGGTTAGAATGGTGCCGACTTACGCAAACACCGCCGATGTCGAAGAGAAGGCCTATCGGCCGCTTGTTCTCAGCCATGTTCTTGCCAATAGAAGCGAGAAGCAAGAAAATATAAAGTAATACCGGTAGTCTAAATGCAAATGAGACCTGCGAAAATATCTAGTAGATTGAGAGTTGCGGAGATGTAAGTGGTTAAAGACCTTATTATGATCGCGGATTGCCGAGGTTCAACAAGGGTTCCCCAGGGTGGAGGCCGAGGAAAGAATCCAAACGGCCGGAGTATCAATAGTATCATATAGCCCTATTTATGCAGGTTCGTATATACGACCAATGTCGAAGCTCTTCACTTATATTTTCGCAATTATTCTAGATCTAATTCTTGTCCACAATAAATAAGAAAATGACTGGAGACTGCGTTTCTTTTCATGCCTCGGCGTATACTAAGATGCCTTATGCCCGAGGCAACATACTTTCACTCACGTGACCTATGCGATAAGGAAGGCACGCGCTGATAAGCAAATAAGACGAATGAGGCGCGCGGTCTGGCGCTTCTCATTCCAAGAGCAACTCGAACACGCATCGAGTCATGAGGCGTGCCGAAAGAGCACCAAATCATGGACTCGACACGATCAATTTATGAGCTGAAGTCAGCTTTTATAAGAGCCCAAGTCCGGATTCTCTCCGAGAGCCTCGAGCCGCCGGAGGACTGGCAACACTATGCAGTGGAGACCGATGAAGGCGAACTGAGTGCAAAAGTGATTGAGGATGTGCTGCATAAAGGTATGATCATTTTCGCTCCATATTTTACTGTCTTCAAAGAGTGTTATGTGTGCATTTAAATAAGTTATCGCAACCTTTACTGACCCGTCGATAGTCAATTCGGTTGCTAAACAACATAATCGCGTTGTCTATTCGTCGCAAGCGATCCACCATATTGCCAGCCAGATTGCCAGTCTTTACTGGGCTGCGATTAGCCAAGAGGCGCAGTCCCAGGCAACTTTCGCAAAGGGCGTAGGACAATTAACAGATTTGTCCAAACAATGGTAGGACAAACCATATTACCCTGGCTTTGGTTTAGGGAAAGTTTACCAACCCAACTCTAGGAACATTGTGAAATTACCCTTGGAACTGGAAGCACTGGACGCCACAGAAGAGCAAAATGCAAGGTCAGTCCTCTTGGGAAATCCTTGGATTTCATGGTTGGTGTTCAAGTTCCACCTGCCTGACATTTCTTGTGAAACAGATACCATGAGCTTCGGGAGCGACTAGCCTCACTTGATGAGCAGCGACAGAAGAGACAACGGCGTCGTGATCAATTGCAACACCTGCGGCGTCTCCTGGAGCCGTTTGAAGACCCGCGCGCAGACATCCAACCGAACCTAGTGACCCGAGACGGAGAGCTCGTTCAGGAATTAGAGAAAATGCGGATGCTCATGGCGCGAGTCGGGGGTAGAATTGCACGGCAGAAAAGCCATGGCCATGTTCCAGCGAATGGTGAATACTTGCTCCCTGGATCAGACCGGAGATTAGAGGCCCTGCTTGAGACGGAGATATGACCTTGACGACATACGATACCTACTTTCAAATGTGCGAATCTTGCATAACTTTTCTAATACCCTGGTCCATGCAAAAGAATTATCGGAGCAGAGCACTGCATCCTTGTAAGCCGTCCTATGGGCTAGGGCGACTTTTCCAAATATGAATGCCCTGATTGCCGACGATGTTGTATTAAATATATTTTGTAGAGGCCTGACGATTGGCCAAAATTCTTGCTCCGAGTCGGCTAGTACTATTTACTTCATGTACGCCCATATTTACGTGAAATTGCAAATGGTAACCCAGGGATTTGTCGAAGCGATACCTGATTGAATATTTCCTAGGATACCTGATGCTTGTGGGCACGCCATCAGGTCAATGATCAGCCCATAGTGAATAGGCAGACACAAACATTACTAGATGGTAGACCATATAGTACCAGGGAAGAACCAGACTCAATCCAGGCAGTGACGATTGAATTCAGATGAAAAGTAAGAAAGTTCACCGGTTCCTGTCTTCGCCGTCATCCATTACACCTACACCTGCCCTAGTTCGAGCTCGGAAGGCACGGCAAAAAAAAAAAGAGAAAAAAAAAATGTCGGTGCTGTCAAACTATACTTCAGCATCAAACCCTCATATTTTACGATGAGTGCCTTTGACAGGATGAAACGTTTGGCAGGGTTGGAGCAGCGAGGAATCAACCGTGAAGGCGATGGAGGGAGCTCGTCAAGCGCGAGTCCAGCGAAGGCGAACGAGGGAAGCGCTAACCCGATTGGGCCTGGCGCAATTCCCCTTCACGGCGAGGAGCGCCCGCCAGCATCACCTTGTAACAACGAAGACCAAGCACTCAACTTTGATCCTTCTCTTCCTGATTGTGTCGCCATCATCGAGGGTGACGCCGCCTCCTCCTCCTCTTCCAAGGCACCATATACACGTGGGCATCGCCGTCGTTCCACCCACGTTACTCGTCGTGACCTTGAGAAGTTTCAAAAGGAGGTCTTGGGCGTGGAAAACCACGCCTCCTGGTACGACGAGGAAAACGGCACCTCGCGCCCGATTAATCCTAACGATCCGCAACTCGAAGAGTTAAATCGCGCATTTACGGCTGCCGACCTGTCGATGAACACCCCAGCGGGAATGGCTACCAACGGTTCCGCCTCGGGCATGTTCTCCGGCTACGTGGACAACTCCCCCGGCAACCCCAACATGGGTAGTGTGCCTCGACAATCTATGTCGCCTGCACTCTCACATTCATCTGCCCAGGCAAATGGGGGTGGAATGGGGTCGTTCGCCCCGGGTGCGATGCCTATGAACGCGGGGCATCAGATGGACCTTCACCATCTGTATGATATGGTCTTGGAATTGAGCGATGTTTTAAAGAACAACCGAGAAGTCACAAAGAATATTGTATCAAGCGCGGAGGAAATAATGGTATGCCAGCACAGAGCGCAGCTGATGGGAGATTGGAGAGATGAGAAGCTGACGATGTGACAGAAACATGGCTCCTCCGATGATGCTAGCCCAGCCATGCAACGGGTCAATGGTGAAATATCAGGTATGCCATATTATTCGTCTACTATTACGTCCCACACAGTCCACTGACATATTCTCTCCCGATAGCTGCCCGCATTTCCGAACTCGAACGTGCACTCGCCAAGGAAAAACGACAGACGGAAGACCTTCGACGCGAACAATTAGAGAACGCCAAGCTCATTGGTGACTATGAATCCAGTGTTGGTGCAATGGTCGAACAGATCCGCAATTATTGCCAGGACAAAAACATGCATTTCCTGCACCAGAAAAACCACTATAACCAACTTCTACAAGCCGAACGGGATGCTCATTTGGAGAGTCGACTCGATCGTGACTACTGGCATACACAGACATTAAAATGCGCCGAGATGATTCGCACAGCCCATCGTCTTCGTTCGGACGAAGAGGGTGTCCCGGTACGTATCATTGCGGGACTTCAGAACGAGGTTCGGGCCTATCGTAATGCTCTGGGCATGGAGCCCGAACAACCCGAAGAAGAGTATGGTTGGGAAATTCTGAGGGATATTCCCAGTGCGGATTGAAATTAGAATTGGTTTATGGATACTCACGGCGCGATGACTTGAATTTAAAAAACATCTTTTTGTCTGTCCTTCCACTTCGACCTCTTGATGAGCTCTGGGGAAGGATTTTGTGATGCATACAGTACCGGATGGCGTTGCTTTTCTTCTTTTCTCCTCTTTGCTGGTTTTCTCTTCTAATGTTTTCTCCATCACCCCAGCTCAATACCACTGGGAGGCGTTCATGGCGCAATTATGTACTATCACTATTATCTTTTTTTTTCTCATGTACACGATTGCGGATACTCTGAATCGGTTGTGTTACAGTCGATTCACGCTTGAATCCCGTCCACCAAGAGGATGATTATACATACTGAATCAGCGCGTCGAAACTAGTGGCAAATAGGTTTCACCAAATCCACCAGTACATATACAGTACAGTTACTCACTATGGAAAGTGTACTATGTATGTATGTACAGTACTATATGTAAATATTAGTCGGTGAGTGATCATCGGTGGAATCAAGTGTGAGTGGTTCACTCTTTTGCCATTTGCCCCAGTCTAGAGTCGACTTGTTCTTCCTCAAAATTCCTTCTGCTCACGGAGTTTTCTCCATCCACCCCGAACTGACCAATCAAAATTGCTGAATATTCCTTGCTCACGTGCCTTTACTCGATGCATCTTGCCTCTTTCGGCCGATTTCCTCTTTGGGCCCTCCACCCACTCTTCTGGATTATGTCATATGCTTAATCCTCCACATTTCCGTCTTTCCCCCTCTTCGTCTTCCGCTTCTTTTAATAATCTGACTCCTTTTGCTTTTTCTTATACCGGGATCCTGGCTCTTTCTTTATATTCACCCCTTGATTGTGACTTTATTTTCTGCACCATGAAGTCGACCCAGCAATCTCTTATGTCAATCCATCTTCTCTGCCATATTTAAACGGTGTGCTCCACTCCAGTACTCCACGGAAACGATCGATTTGCCCCCCCGTTCGCAGTATTGAGCTGAGTCTCTTGCTGATCGTCATCCACACCCCCGGTCTTCATCTGCCGTCCTTTTTTGCCTAGCTCATTTCTCTCTCGAATTACCGACCTTTTGATACCTGTGCGTGAGTGGGGGATCAGCCAATTATGCGTCATCCGATCTAGGCATATCCCGTCATTCGACCTGTACTTTCCGCGCCACATAGCGGCCCATTTGTGACCAAACTGCCCACCTCCGTCCTTTCCCCCTTCCTTACTATTTGGATTGGAAATTTGAGTGAGAAGGATTCAAAATGGAGAGTGTCCAGACTGTGGATGTGAGCTGGCTCCATCACTCACAGAAAGGCAAGTCCTTGACTACTTTGCGTTTGGAAGAGCCATCGTATCCGAGCCGCCCTCGGACCGACAGCGGAATTCCCGCGATGTTGCAGGAAGAGAATGCTTGGAATAAACCCTAACTTGGTTTCTTTTGCTAGATCATCTTCAGCGTACAAAATCAGTCTCCTCGGTCCTGAGTGACAGGTCTGTCACCGAAAAGGAACCGCCCGCGGCATCATCTAAACCACATCGGCGATCGCGATCGAATAGTAGTCCGGCACGTCCACCATCAGCTGATAAAACTGCGCCAAAGAGAGAAAGTGAAAATAAGGCATCGGAATCTGCGGAGCAGGAAAAGCCGCCACCACCTCCCGAGAAGACTGTGGAACAGAAGCCACCGCCGTCTACCCCATCCCCAGCAGCACAGAAGACTGCCCCAAAACCACTCAGCGGACGTCGGAATTCATGGATCTCCAGCCTGAGCTCAAAGTTCTCTTCTGGGTCGACTCCGCCCTCGCAGGCGAGTCTGAAAGGTTCGCCAGCCAGTCCGAAAGCTACGTCGCCGCTCGATTCACATAACCCATTTGGAGCGGCATTTTCGCCGAAAGATAAGGAGGATGAGAAAAAGGATGAACCGAATCCATTTACATCGTCTTCACCTAAAGGGCCTTCTTTCCTTCACAATGCTCTGCGCAAGTTCTCATCTAATTCGGGTGGACTTCCAAAGTTGCCTGCTAACGGTGTCTGCTGTCCTCGCCGCGTGATGAATCTGGACCCTAACCGCGAGCGGTGCAAAATCGCCGAATTGAACCAGTCCAAGCTCAATCGGGTCGCTTTCTGTGTTGATGTGGAAATAGCAGGAATTTCTCATCGAGACACCGATGAGGACGCTCCTCCGACGAACCAATTACGTCAACCTTTGCCCGAGTCCAATCGTCAGAAAGCCAAAAAGGTCGAGACTGAGGCAAAGGAACAAGGCAAAGCTGAAGCCGAGGCATTGAAACACCCGCAAGCTGCGGTGATTGAGAAAGATAATCCTTCCACATCCTCGACTCAGGATCCTGCTTCTGCCCAAGCCGTACCACCACCTACCCAAACTACCCAAGCTAATAGCCCTCCCGAAACCCAGTCAGATCCGATTGCAACGAACGGCGCAAATGCCGCATCCACTGCGGAGGCTAAACCCAATGGTGAAGGCAAGGACCCGTCCAGGAAGGCAGAGAAGAAGAAACGGTCAGAGGAAGAAAGAAAGGAACGCAAGGAACGGAAACGGAGATTAGCGGTTGCAAATGGCTCCATACCCTTACAACTATCAGCAGATTCGGAAGAGGAGGGTACCCGTGCACCTACAGATGGCACAGCTCGTTCAAAGACCCAAAGTCATCCCACCACGGATCCGGTTCGCATATATCGACGTTGTTGCCAGCTACGAGAAACTCCCGTACTCAAAAGAGTTGTAGATGAGATATCCTCCCCGTCGTCGACTCTGGCGGAATCTCCAGGAACTGTTGCAGCTCTCGATCTGAGCAACTTCCCGATGACGACTCAAGATATTGCAACCTTCAGTGATTGGCTCGCAATTGTTCCTGTGCGCAAACTTCTTCTGGAGAACTGTTCGTTAAACGATGAATCTGTACGGGCCGTCCTTGCAGGCCTCCTTGCCACAAAAACGACCGAGCAAATGCGTTCTCGACGAAGACGAGCCAGAAGGGCAGACTCGCCGCCCTTCAAAGACGTAGGTGGAGGTGTGGTGGAGAAGCTATCCCTCAAGGGCAATACCAAAATCGGCCGTGAAGGATGGCGACATATTGGACTGTTCGTGCATTTATCCAGGTCGTTGAAGGCACTTGATATTTCTGGGATTCCATTTCCCAAGTGCCAAGTGCCATCACCCGATGGACAAGGACCTCCACAATCTAAGCCCGATGTCTGCAATGTCTTTGCGGACGCTCTAGCGGAGCGATTTTCTGGCGATCACCTCGAGGAGCTGCTGATGAGTGAATGCAAGCCTTCGAGTGAACAGGTCAAGAGGATATGTCAAGCTGCTACTAAGATGGGATTGCGTCGACTGGGTTTTGCAAACAACAACCTTACACGGGAAGGCCTAGAACATGTCATCGGGTATCTCAAGCTTGGTCAATGTGAAGGTCTGGACCTCGGGGGAAATGTCATTACGGATGATATCGATCTTATCACGGACGCCATCGAACCTGAATTGCCGCTCTATGCACTCAGTCTTGCCGACTGCTCCTTGAACCCATCGGTCATTTGTTCCCTGCTACAAGCTCTCACCCGTCTTCACAACCTACGTTTCATCGATTTTTCTCACAACAGGGATTTATTCTCAGTTCAACCGAGCTCTATTGGCGCATTTCGACGTTTCCTTCCCAAGATGCCGTCTCTGAAGCGAATCCACCTTGCAGATGTCGCTCTCACTTCTGATAACGTTATTGGTCTCGCTGAAATTATCCCTGAGTGCCCAAGTCTGTGTCACCTCAGTATACTTGAAAACCCTCAGATCGTTTCCTTGGCGTCTGGTACAGACCCGGAAGTACAAGAAGAGGCGTGTGCGGTTTATGCTTCTATGCTCGCTGCGGTCCGCGTTTCACGGACGATCATCGCTGTTGATATCGAAATTCCATCCGCCGAGAATAATGAAGTCGTGAAAGCTCTGGCGTCTCAGATCGTCGCCTACTCCCTGCGCAACCTTGAAGGCGGTGCCATCGCCGAGGAACTTTCTGAGTCGCTGTCATCCACGCAATCCAAAGATGTGCCGGTACCAGAGATCTTACAACACATTGTCGGAAATGCTGCTTCGACTGGCGCAGAGGAGGTTGTTTGTGCCGATGAGGAGGATGAGCCTGCTCCCGATGAAGATTATGTTATTGGTGGCACTGGCGTTGTCAAAGCCTTGGGTGTCTGTCTGGGCAACTTGGATCAGCAGGCTGGCGACATCGGAGGTGATCTGTCTATGCCTTCGAGTGGCACGAATACGCCAAGACGTCGCAAGTCACGGAGCGTTGTGAGCAAGAGACCTCGTGATATGTCGAAGAACCTATTGGAGTCGGCGCGGAATATTCGCACGCGGATTCAATCGGCTCTTGTCCGTGAGGACCGAGCCGGTAACGATGCCAACTATAGTGAGTTATTGCTGTTGTCTGCGTTTGCTATATGTAACATGCTAACTATTTTCCCATAGGGCGCCTTCAATTCCTCGATTACACTTTACATAAGATGATTCAGCGCTTTGAGGATGAATATCCCGAAACACGTCTTCCACAAACTACTCCTAATTCCCGTGCCCCTGATACTGGCTCTCAGCATTCTAGTGAAGAAGCCAATGGCCCTGGTACTTCTACTAATAACCTGAGCAGCAGCATGATTGATAATGAGAATGCTGTTGACGATGAAGAAACCGACCAATATGCAATTCATCTTTCCAGAACTAGCTCGATGACCTCTCTGCACGCTCGCGCTATGACTTCAGAAGAAGGTCACGTTCATCGACTAGGCCAAAACCTCCGTCGTGACCTCCTCAACCCATCTTTGGGTGATGGCGAGGGAGACGAAGATGATCAATCTCACCTGGATGCTCTCCGAGACAGATTGGAACGTCTCCACGAGGAGCAGTCCCAGTCACCGTTCGATAGTGCCCATGTCGATGAAGCTTTTGAGAAGCTCGGCAACACCGTCGATGAACTCTGGGCCGCCCAAAGACACGACGCAGAGAGTTTTGAGAAATTCAAACAATCGCAAATCGCAGCTCAGATCAACAGTGGTCTTCGTATACCCAACAACGAGAAATCAGAACCAGAAAAGAATGGTCAGAGCCAGTCTTTCGAGGGAAAGTCGCCCTCGTCTTGAAGTTCTCGTTTCTCATTCTCGTTCCTCATTATCATATGTTTTTGCCCATATTTTTGTGTCGTTCAAGCACAGCTGTTGTATATACCACTTTTTGGTACTGTTTTCCCACATGTCTATCTATGCTCACTTGGTGCTGGAGTAGCACCGTCATCATCAATCTGTATATATCTATTTTACGTCGAACTTTGATAATTATTTATATGCCTCCGGCGTTTATTGAATAATATGATCAAATTCCTTAAAACCCCAATAAATCTTGATTTCCTCGAGCCTCTCAACTATTATATTATACCTACCACAGTTAGTAACTAACGCCTTAGAATTACATGCAGTAGACAGCGGAGGTGTGATTTTACTAACCAGTGCTAATGCTGTTAGTCAGTGACTATATACTCTCAATGATACAATGCAATGTAATTTAATTCTTCAGCCCAATCTTCCACAGGCTTAGTCGATACGAGAATGCCCGCCCGATCAACTAAGCCCATCATCCTTGGCAACACCAAAATTATATGCGAGGAAAAAGGATGGCTGCAGACAAGTAAGCTGATATAATGCTAAATCACAGTTCAAGTTGGTCTAGAAAGCTTCCACGACTATTCTCCCGACGGGCGTATGATTCTACAAATCGGGGGAGCCGACATTGCAGAGAAGTGGCAGATGTAGACTTCAGCTGGAAATCAACTCAGCACTTCTCGAAACAATTTCGAACTTTTCTGAGAGTTTGATAGTACCTGGTACTGAATGAGAATCCATATAAATTACGTGGAATCCGTGGGCATTCTTCTAGTTCCTCAAAAAAAAGCCTCGCTTTACTGTTTTCGAACCATTGACGATCAATTACCTTCAGATCTTCCAAGCTTGTACTTTTAAAAATGCCGATTCTTTCTTCTCTGATTGCAATTACCTCCTTTGCTCTGGTATCACTGGCAGAATACCGTCCCGAAGAGCGTTTTGTTCTTGCAGATTGCGGTATTCATGGACCAAATGGTGAATCAACCTCTCGACAAATCATGTACTATCCCACTGCACCATGGGCATCTCCAGGAACTCGAGGGAAATGGGTCACTCCAGAGATGATGACAGACGTCCCTTGGGACGGATCCTATCCATGGAGATTATCCGGATTCACACGCAAGATGCCCAATGGAGACGATTTCACCGTAGTCGTCGATCCTTCGGTCCCCGATTCAGATGATGTATATCCCGGGCTTGCATGGCATACATTTGAGTCACATCTGCTTCCATGTTATGGACACCATGAGCGTGGCATTTACACACTTGATGATGGCACCGAATGTGCATCTGCATATATCTGTGACCATAGTACTCCCCCGGCTCCAGCTCCTGATCCAGCCCCAGGTCCAGCTCCTCCTACTGTGCAAAAGTCCTCTACTCTCACACTCTCATCTGATTCGATTTTCGTCAAGGATTCAAGTCTGAACAAGAATGAACTCAGACTTCCCAATCCGAAAGACGTATTTCATACCGTCTACGATGTCCTCGAAGGAAATGGTTGTCGAAAAACGACATTTGATGTGGGTGACAACTGCCAAATTTCTTACAGCTGTATGTTTAGCGGCGACAATGGTGTTTTAAAATCACGCAGTGAGGCTGTTGCCAAATATCTGCATGGAACTGCTGGACCACAAATCGAGAAAAGTTGGTATGAGAAGACGACGTATTCATCGTCGTGGGGGATCCCGAAATATTGGATAGGGTATAAATATCCGCAAACCGGTCAAATTGTTATAAGTCATGATGACTCTGTCCAGTCACAGCTCTCTTTTGAGATCACTTGTGGTGGTAATTGGTTTTGCGATGCTGCGTGTTCCGGCGTTACTTCGGGGATGATTGAGATAGGTAGCGCCACTGGTATAGCTCCTGTCGAAGTCTTTGGGACTGTCCATGCCGGTATTTGTGCACTTTGTTGATAGAGGCCGGGTATAGAGGATATAGTAGATCACTCGTTTATATACTAAAATGTGGCTGATTTGGAATGTAAAGAACTGGAAAGAGTAACTTTTGTTTGAGTATCACTACAGACACGCTAGTGTACTAGTTAGTCATAGAAATATTCCAATCTTACTCTCCGGGGGCTTATATTCCAAATTGCTTTCCAATGAGTTTGATGAGACATAAGCCGTCATGGAAACATTCGACATCAAAAGATACTAAATGATGGGTTCATCCTCTTGCGGAGAACCTACAGCTTTCGTATCAGGGCTACAACCCGGACACTTTGGGTCATCCACACTGATTTCCCATATTGAAGCAAGGTAGTAGCAATATTTATAGGGACTGAACATGCCGGTGTTGTTGATATCTTCTTTTTCTTCTTCCTCGTCATCATCATCATCATCATCTTCTTCTTCTTCATCTTCTTCATCATCTTCTTCATCATCTTCTTCATCATCTTCTTCATCATCTTCTTCATCATCTTCTTCATCTTCTTCTTCATCTTCTTCTTCATCTTCTTCTTCATCTTCTTCTTCATCTTCTTCTTCATCTTCTTCTTCATCTTCTTCTTCATCTTCTTCTTCATCTTCTTCTTCATCATCAAGCTCAGAGGAAGACTCATAATAAAACCCGAATGAATCGCGATATTCTTCTTGTTGGGTCGAACTTAGTTTGAATTCTCGATTGCTAGAACAGCACCCGCAATCCAAAGTGCAATGTCCAACTCCAAGTTGCCCAGCGGAACTGTTTGCACGCTGAGGGTCAACGCAGCATCCATATGCACGACCGTAACATCCCCCCACCCCGGCCTATGCAGTCTTCCACGAGTGCTGGATGCATATACCACATGGGATGCGACCTCCATAGCTCGAAGGCTCTCTTTAAGAGACCGGACCTGCCGACTATATAACCGCTCCAATACCACCAACCTCGGTGCAGGCTCCAATTCCTCTTTTTGAATCTCTCCAGAGGCATGCTATTCACCATGTTCTAAATAAAAGACTGCTTTCCTAATAGTTGTTTCAATGCAACTTCCTTTTGGGCATTTGACCGGAGAAGCTGTTCGACCTCTAAAAGCGAGACAATACCATCGTATACACCCCGATTCCGGTTTAAATGGTAAATATTGTATCGATATCTTTGTAGGGTAGCAAAACATCCTTCTTTCTCAAGTATTGTCTTTTCCAGTATCTTGTCGTCTGGTAAACGTAGAAGCTGGGGATCTATAGACGGTTGCTTATCCGAAGGAGCTTCCATGGCGGTTGTGGAATGCGCAGTGAAAAGCTATTCGAGTACAGTGTTCGCTCTTTGGGCAATATTGAAACAAATCAAAATAAGGAAATATCTCCTTTATTCCGATTTGTTTCAATCCATTGAGCTTCTCATGATGACGTTCTGTTGGTGAAAATTGAGTGAGATGCCCAGATGTTACCTGCCTAGCCAACCCTGGAACCTCGAATGGCTATCCAGATGAATTTGGATAATATCCGAGCTATATTGACAATTATTGAGATGAAGAGTATGCATTGGGGCATATAAACAGATTATCTTTAACTTAGGAAGGAACAGCATTGATAACTGGGGCAAACGGAGTAGTTCTTGCCAAATGAATGTCTGCGTCCATATAAAGTAAAGATTTACTTCAACTTCTTTCATTTACGGAATATAAATCCTGACTCTATTAAGTTGAGATAATCACGAAATTCTTCAAAAAGAAATTGAATCAAAGTAGATGTGAATTGCTACTCAAGTATCAACGCTTACTTCAATATTGACCGAATGACCGAACTGGAACCCCGTCCCATCCCATCGCGCATCGCGCGTCTTCAGCCTACTAGCACTGAACGAGGCCGAAACTCCTGCCCAAATCGCTGAAGTCCTGCAGGGCTTGATTGATGGCCAGGACTAGGGTGAGACAGTCTTCCTTCTCGTCTTCCTTCTCGTCTTCCTTCTCGTCTTCCTTCTCGTCTTCCTTCTCGTCTTCCTTCTCGTCTTCCTTCTCGTCTTCCTTCTCGTCTTCCTTCTCGTCTTCCTTCTCCTGATCATCTTTCTTAGTCTTTTGATCTACATAGTATTATATGATGACAAGGCTCACGAAGATTGGTCTTATAGTTCCTCCCAAATAGGCAGCGAGAACGATAGCCCTATCCGCTTAAGAGACATACGACATCCAAAACGAATACAAGCTGCACCAGTGTGGCTCGCATTTTGCGATGCCTAGGCAGCAACGGATTCTTGATGTGGATCATTAGATGTTTTGTTATGATTTTTGTGCAAACAATTAGACTCGTTTTCCCTGGTTCCCTTCTATGATCTTCGCCATTTGACCCTGCACTATGTGTTCATCGATATCCTGAAAATTATGTTTAGTTTACAACTATAAAACCACTCACCGATTGTCTTACTGGTCATTGATAGTTATGTAGACTCATGTAGTACATACGACGCAGTCTTGGCACCACGCCAAGTCTGCGCCCAAGTTGAGCCTCACCACAACAACATTTCGGGAACATCGCTCTGACATCGTTGACGACTTTCCACAAATTGCAAGATCTAACCATTGGAATACAGCCATCATTATCTGTCTCCTTATTTTGGCCCGACACTAGCATTATGGCATTCGAAAACATCAAACAGTTCGCAGTGAGCGCTTTCGACAAAGCCCAAGATTTTAGCTCGACTGCCAGAGAGTTACTATCTGGTTCGACTCGCCAGAACCACGTTCATTATCCAAGAGACCAGGAGGATTTCTATGAAGCCCTGAATATTCTTCGGCAACGACTCCCGTCTGAGCTCGTCCTAGAAGTATTAGGGCACGCTCAGTATTGGGTTCCGTCTCGCGTGTCCATCTCCAAGGAAGTCGTCTATAGCGAAGCTGATTGTCGCGATAGACCCCGTTACCTTATATCAGATCCCATTCAGGGAGAGCGACCCCGTGTTGGGGAGATAAGAGTTGAGATTTCAAGCCATGACCAAGGTTGGAGTAGTTATCCGGAAGACCGTGGTACCTTGAGAAATTCGTGGACGTGGTTCGATCTTGGTATCGAAAGGCCACTCGACAGAGAGAAGATACCTGATTGCCGGAAGATAGCAACCAATTTACACGCAACTTCAAAGACGAATCGGCATCGTATCGTCTTTCGAACTGATGAAGATCTTCCCGGGATGTCACTTCTTCGAAGTGGTGATTGCATCTCTATCATTCCCCGGGCACTTTTCCCTGGCTGGTCAAATCATGTTGAGAGTGCTTCTATTGAGATATATACCGATTACACCGGCAGATCTAGGATTTCTAACACTACGAGTAGTATGTGAAGCGACGAGATTGATCCCGAAATCATATTACTAGTTTTAGGCTGGTCGCCAGTTGTGCTGCCGATGGAGTGAAGAATAGTATACTTACGCTAGTGTATTAGCTAGGTAGCTAATAGGTATCAAAAACTATAAATGGGATACTGCCTATGCATCAATTACGAGTCGGAGTACTCGTCATGGCTTCAGTCGATTTATTCATGCCCTACCTGAATACCACTAGTAAAAACTACAACAGAAAGGCAGCTAGCTGTATACCTACCTGGCTAGGTACTAGGTAGTGTAATATGAGATAGCGCTTATTGTCAGCTTCGCATTGGCAGAATTGAGTACTATGATACAATATGTATTATCACAATGATATGAGAGGAGCTTCTATCGGGGATTTTGTTTTGCCTGATCAACGCCTAATATATCGTAAATTGTCGAAATCATGAGTCCTTCTTCGTATTCTTTGGATCTTCCTCATTCCTTTGCTTCTTCTTGGCCTCGAGTTGCTCGCCAACTTGAACAATGGCCCGTTCTGCTTCCAGCGCCAACTCCGGCGCCTCGAAGATGGTTGCTAATTTTTTGGCGTCGGACATCTTCAGCAAAACTCGATCCTCACTCTTCTCCATGCCATCAACCATATCAGGGCCTGATGTATCAGTCTGCACACCGTCAAGCGTTCGCGAAGCCCGTTTGGCATATAGTTGTTCTAGCGCGGGGAGTGATATAGGGTTGATTAGGTTCTTGTCGACGAGGAACTCAAGATGACGTGAGCCATTCAGCGCTATATAGTAAATTTGTTAGCATTTAAGTCTTCCCGCTGTTCGAACGGGATCAACCAACCACGCCAGTGAGACCATCCTCGGTAAATCAAGTAGAAGAAGGGGATATTTGGAACTCTGCCAGTTGATAATCGTCGTCAGTGCTTTGATCTTGGATTTAAGATATACTCATCCAAGGAGAGCTTACACTGGAATCAAGCCCAATGGTGCCGTAAAAGGGGCAATACCAAGGCTCCACCACATCTTTTTCCGATGAAACTCCTGCCTTTCTGTCGCGATTTTGTGCAGAAGACCGGGGATCTTTTCCAATCGCAAAGTATTCCCGGGGTACAAGACTTCGATTTTTTTATTCCCATATTGCTCATCGACTCGTCTCTGTGTTGTGAGGGACGGGATACTCTTGAGGCCCCATTCTTCAAATGGTATCCGTTGTTGGACTTTATTCCCCCAGGTCACCAGGTGTTTCTTCCAACCCTTCTCGGCTTCCTCCCAACCGGCCCATGTCTGAGCGGCCTTGGTCGTCGCTCGATCTAATAAAGATAACTCCTTCGCGGCATCTCGTCGTAGCGGTCGCCCATATATCAACGCCCGCCGTGTTGAGATAGGGATCAAGAACAATCGCATAGCAGCGGGGAACGCGATTGGGTAATTCGGGATCGACAAACGTTCACGTCACTAATAAATCGTAGCAAGAGAAAGAGCAAAGAATGAGATGTGACAGCTAATAGACCAGGGCCTTTAAAAGTATTTCCCCTTGGGGGTTTTGAAGGAGAGGAAGAAAGTCGAAGTTGAACGGGGGAAAAAGCGAACTAAGCAGGGGGAGGACGTCATCCCGCGCGAACCTGCGAACTCGTTTTTGTCCAACTCCAACCTTCACGCCCAATTGTCATTTCAACCCACCTCTGCCACTTCTCCAGTTTTTTCTCTCTCTTCATTAGTGGCTCAGGACGGTCCAATCCCTCCAAGTCTGCCCGGTGATCTTCAATTTCGGATATGCTCACTGTTGATTGACGCTTTCCGCAATCTCCGAATCCCTCTCCTTGAGTCTAGCTGCCATGGATGCGAATAGCTCCAGACCCGGATCTTCTGGGCATGCTTTCAACGAAAAGCTTTCTGAGAAGCTTCCTTCTGGCCTGAGTTCACCCAATGCACCTGTGTCATCCAATTATCTGAGCATCGATACGCAGGCTGTAGCTTTGCGTAGTGGTGCTTACGACTCACCAGCCACCGCGTCGCGAAGTGTCAATGGGCAGACGGAGGAGATTGTACGGTCCCAACACTTCACTCTGAGAACTTTGCCTGGTATGTTCTATTATGTTCTGTGTTTATTCCTTCCCGTTGAGTCTCCATGGCAGCGGACGGAAGCGGATCTAGTTCTCTTTTGCTAACTATGTGCTCTTGTAGCATGGATTCGCTCTGTTGAGGCCGTCGACGACGAAGGGGAGGATGCCACAGCAGCCGATCATCTTTTACCCTCCCAACCGGACGATGCTTTCGTCGCTCAGCATAATCACTCGCCTCATGCAACATCCCAACACCGACATACCCCGTCCGAAGACCAAATGCTTTTTGAAGAAGGTCGCTCTCCATCTGCTGAACGTGAATCACGCTGGAAAACTTTCTCACGGACGATTCAATACCCTCGTGAGTATGGCGATGAAATAAAAGAGGTCACCCCCGAGTGGATGCTCGAGAATCACGGTGATTACGCGGACCCTTGGCGAGGCAAACACCTCGAGGGCGATAGTCCAGAATACCCACTACACACCAAAAGACGTCGCGAAATATGGTTCAAACGCTTCCATAATACATTACTGAAAAGCCCCATCGTGCCTCTCATCTTACGTCTTACAGTATGGTGTTTCTCGCTCTCCGCACTCGCCTTGGGTGGTTCTATTCAGCACCTGGCCGACGAAGGGAGGCATCCTCAAGGACCATCTGCGCTAATGGCTATCATTGTCGATGCCGTAGCCTTAGTATACCTCATCTATATTACGTTTGATGAATATACCTCTAAACCTCTGGGTCTTCGCTCACCCTCGGCTAAGGCGCGACTCATTTTATTGGACCTAGTCTTCATTGTGTTTGATTCTGCGAACCTTAGTCTGGCATTTGCCTCTTTATCAGAGGTAACGGGATCATGCACCGAAGCGGAGGTTAACCAAGAGTTAGACCCTCGTAATGACAGAATTTGTGACCGGCAGAAAGCCCTGGCATCGGTCCTCCTAGTGGCTCTGCTTGCTTGGCTTATGACCTTCTGTATCAGTGTCCTCCGGTAAGTCACAGCTATCTCTGGATATATACCCAACTTGATACTAATATTCCGACAGACTCGTCGAGAGGGTCCGCCACTGAACAACCAATAATCATACAGTATAACTACTCCGAGAACATAGCAGCAGGTGCTGTCGCAATCTCAGGAAAATGCTCTATCCCGTCGCGATTCATGCAAGGACCGGTCCATCATCTCCATACAAGGGATCCCGATAGAACCACGGCAGGTCTTGAATGTTCCTTATCTTTCCCTCTTCCCCCGGTTGACCATAACACATATCCCATTCTTTCCCATGTGGATATGATCCTACCATCTGAAAAGGCTCGTCACCCTCATCTGAGAGCAATCGATGCCCAACGCCGGCGGGGACTATAATTAGATCACCGCGTTGGACCGTTGGCTCGAAACGCTGGGGATTGTCCTCACCCCCAAAGCAGAGCTTTGCGCGCCCCGCTACAACACCAAGGACCTCATGAGTAGTGGAATGGAAGTGGGTCTGACAATACATGGTGTACACCCATTGGGGCATGACCTCTCCTATCAATTCCAAGCGTCGCTTAAGCTGAGTTGATGTCGCGTCAAAAGCGGCATGGTATACCATGAGGGGATAACCCTGTATCTCTGTGTTGGGGATGAGATTCCAGGAGGGGATCTGACGGCGGGTCACTTGAATTTCAGATGGTGGATTGAAGGTCATATTTCTCCCGTCGTTTTGAGAATGCCTAGGGTTGTGGTTCAAATATAATCAAGTATAGATCTTGGAATTTAAATTCAGCCCGCCATTCACCAACATAATGACGTCATTCTGGGCGTGACCAGCTCAAGCAATCGATAATAATATTGAATTCATTACTTTTCGTCTCTTGTTATGCCTCATCTTGCATAGAATTAAATAAGCCCATGTAATATCAGTAGAACTAGGTGTATCTCAATCCTACTTTTCTCATCACACAGTGTACTAGATGTTACTGTAGTCAGTGGTCACGAAATCTAGAATCATCACTCATCAATTGATGATACATGGTTCACTACCTTATGTGGCTGCTAGAATTTCCAAGGAATGATTCACAGAATACTCTTATCCAAGCATAGGCTACTCGAGCATTGTCTCTTAGGTTGTAACCTATTCAAAGAGCTATTGTCCATTCTTTCTAGTGTTTCTCCCAACTTAAAACAGTGAATTTCCCCAAAGCAAATCGGGCAGAACAGACAGCGTAACCCTCTCACCGCCTCACAACTACAGCTTATCGCACCTTCACCGCCCGTATCTCACCGCCCGCAGTCGACGAGATCCCCACGCAGTCTCAGCCTCATCTTGCCCGCCACGCTTTGTCTGCCTGATCACTGTTCTGCCTTGCTCTCACTTGCTTTGCACGGGCGGCATCGTTCTTTAATTTCTATTATTTTCCTTTCAAGTCCTTCTCTTATTTAAACCAAACAAACTGGAGTTGGCTTCTGAGCCCGAAAGACGCGCTGTGACCCCCCGTGGCGCTATATCCAATCTCCAAACGCCGGAGGTTAAGCCTCTCTTGTATGCTCCTCCTCAATACACTGATTGGGTATATTGCTTGAATTCATCTTGAGGTGTCAGACTAATATTTGATTCTGTTCGTCTAGAATCACCGTCTCTCTCCACGACACATCTCAAACTCCACCATAACATCATGACGCTAGCAATGCCCCAGACGCCTCATAAGGATGACCTCCCTGAAACGTGAGTCAATAAGTCGGAAATACTAGTGCTTTTGTACTTTAGTATTGGGAAGCGAGAGTTTTGCTGACGGATTTTTCTTAGATGGTCTTTCCTGGAGGCGGGAATCGACAACGTGATGCTCAAGTTGGAGGAAGGAGTTGACATGAAGCATGTGAGTGCTCGGTGTTGCTGTTCATAAGCAAACAATAACTTTCACTTCATCGCTTATTCGCTAACATAAAAACTCCTCTCTTTAGTACATGGCCCTTTACACGTATGTTTCACCCTCGTGCCCTCCCTAGCTCATCACTCACAGTTTAACCCTAGCGCCGTCCACAACTTTTGTACCTCCCAAAAGGCCGTTACCAGCAGCCAAGGTCTCCAGGCCCATCGAGGAGGTTTGTTGCCCTTCTACCTAGCCCAACGCGTGGGTTCACTGGACTTGTCACTGACAGATCGCCCTTCAATTGTAGCACACCTCCTAGGCGAAGAGCTCTATAAACTTCTAGGCGAATATCTTTCGCGACATCTAGCTGTTGTCTTGAAAGAGTCCAAGAGTCACGCTGAAGAAGCTCTGCTCGCATTTTACATTCGAGAATGGACCCGCTACACCACCGCGGCGAAATACGTCAACCACTTGTTCAGCTACCTTAATCGACACTGGGTCAAGCGCGAAATCGACGAGGGCAAAAAGAATGTCTACGATGTGTACACTTTGCACCTGGTTAAGTGGAAAGATGATTTCTTTGAACATGTTCACGAGAAGGTGATGGATGCGGTGCTCAACCTTATCGAAAAACAGCGAAATGGCGAAACCATTGAACAGTCTCAAATCAAGAGCATCGTTGACTCATTCGTCTCGTTGGGTCTCGATGAGAACGACAGCAAGAAGTCGACCCTCCAGGTTTACCGCTCCTACTTCCAGGCTCCCTTTATTGCGGCAACGAGAGTTTATTACGAGAATGAGTCCCGGCAATTTGTGGCGGAAAATAGTGTTGTTGAGTATCAGAAAAAGGCAGAGGCTCGACTGGCAGAGGAGAAAGATCGGGTCGGCCTTTATCTGCACCCCGATGTTACCAGATTACTTACTGAGACCTGTCTGGATGTTCTTGTCACTGCCCACTCCAATTTGCTCCGCGATGAGTTCCAGATTCTGCTGGATACTGAGCGCCAAGAAGATCTTGCCCGGATGTATCGACTTCTTTCTCGCATCAAGGAAGGTTTGGATCCTCTCCGCATCACTTTCGAGAACCATGTGAGACGAGCTGGTCTGGCTGCCGTTGAAAAGGTTGCGTCCGAAGGTGACAACTTTGAGCCCAAACTCTATGTCGATGCATTATTGCAGGTCCACACTCGGTATCAAAACCTGGTCAACGAGGCTTTCAACGGCGAATCTGAATTTGTTCGTTCTCTCGACAACGCCTGCCGTGAGTTCGTCAACCGAAATAGCGTCTGCAAGACATCAACAACTCGCTCCCCAGAGCTTCTGGCGAAGTACACTGATGGCCTGCTGAAGAAGGGCTCCAAGGCCGCCGAGGAGTCTGAGCTAGAGGAGATGCTGGCGCAGATCATGACTGTTTTCAAGTACATTGAAGACAAAGATGTCTTCCAAAAATTCTATTCGAAGATGTTGGCGAAGCGTCTGGTGCATGTCAGTTCCGTCTCCGACGACGCAGAGACTAGCATGATCAGCAAATTGAAGGAGGCATGCGGTTTTGAATACACAAACAAGCTGCAGCGCATGTTCCAGGATATTCAACTCTCCAAAGATCTCAACTCAAACTACAAGGATCACCAAGAGAAGACTTATGATGATGATGACCGCAAAAAGATGGTTGACTCACATTTCCAAATCTTGGGAACTGGTTTCTGGCCTCTCAATCCCCCTACAACTTCTTTCAATGCCCCCACGGAAATTAACAAGACCTGCGAACGATTCCAGCAATTTTACTTCGGCAAGCATAACGGGCGTAAGCTGACTTGGCTGTGGCAGCTGTGCAAGGGCGAAGTGAAAGCAAACTACATAAAAAATGCCAAGCTGCCTTACACCTTCCAGGTGTCTACTTATCAAATGGGCATTTTGCTGCTGTTCAATGAGACTGACAACCTGTCCTATACCGATATTCAAAAAGCAACAGCCCTGGGCCCTGAGGTCCTTGACCCTAACCTCAACATCCTTTTGAAGGCAAAGGTGCTTCTGGCAAGCCCAGAGGGCGCGAAGCCTGATCCCGCGACCACTTTCTCTCTCAACTACAACTTTAAGAATAAGAAAATCAAGGTCAACCTTAATATCCAGATTAAGTCAGAGCAAAAGCAAGAATCTGACGATACCCACAAAACCATCGAGGAGGACCGGAAACTTTTGCTTCAGGTATGCAATCAACTCCAAGCTTCCTCATCTTGGATTCATGTTTTAACTAATTGTTTTTCTAGTCCGCCATTGTTCGTATCATGAAATCACGGAAGAAGATGAGACACGTACAGCTGGTACAAGAAGTGATCCAAATTGTCAAGTCTCGCTTCCCGCCCAAGATTTCGGATATCAAGAAAAACATCGAAGCCCTTATGGAAAAGGACTATATCGAGCGTCTCGATGGGGACGAAATCGCTTACATTGCTTAAATTAAACCTCGCCAGTATCCATCTGCTCCTCGGCACTCCATTCAACTTAGCCGTTTCAATTTCTTGAAAGCCTTTGTTTTCACTGTGTTCTATTATTGTCGACACCTTTTTTGATTCCATCCGGTCCTCTTTTGCTTGTTCTTTACGCCATCTCAGTGGAAATGATGAAGGGCAATGTTCGGGCTGAGTGAATCTGGAATGAACGAGGGAGCATTTTGTTTGGCTGGGGTAGGGAGCTTCGGAGCACAGGAACGACACATTTTGTGTTTATTTTATTCCATCTTTCATCATAGCGTTGAGACGACAGATCAATGATAACCCGATTCTCCTTTCCATGTTAGTAGATTCCATCTTTAGTTGCTGTAGGTTTGGCGTATACACTGATGCCCACCAGTGTATACGCGTGTAAACAGTACTTAATACTCTCCTGCAGGATATCAAGGTCAGCTTATACTCCGAGCTGCATTTTAAACAGCATATGGAAGAGCATCGTTCCGGCAAAAAAAGTATATAACAATACAAAAGTTCAAATGCAAACTGAAACTCAGTCATACAGATATATTCACATGCGATTAGCAAGGCTTGTTTTTCATGGGTGGATGAATGAGGATGAAAGAATAATTGATTATTGAAGACAGTCCAAGAATGTGAATAGGGGCCTCTAGAATGGGTATGCTGCGCTACAATGCCAGAACCAATAAATACAGACAAAGAAAATTTTGAAACAAGAAAAGAAGAATTAAGAGGAAACGTTTCACTCGAACATTTGTACTGTCGTGATTATGAGACATAGCTTATTTGCTCGAATCATTGGGCTCGGTATGTGATTGTTCGCCTTTAACCGGCAGAGCAGTTAATGAATCATTCGGTCGAAGATCGGAATCGGTATCGGTATCGACATCGGTCTTATCTTGTATATTTTGAGCCCGTGATTTATCGGGATTCATATCCACGCCGAGTCCTTCGTTCGGCGTGAGTGAGACGCTAGTGAAACCATCCGCATCGGCACGCTGCTGTCTCGCAACTGTTTCGGTTTCGGTTTCGGTTTGTTTCGACTCTGCTCCAAATTCTGCCGGGAATCCCTGCGAAAGAGGAGACTTGGGATAAGAAGCTTCGGTACTCTCATCACGTTTGAATTCGCCGCTCTCACGACGCAGGAGAATGTTACTCCATCTCTTTCTACGGCTCAGGCTGCGTGAGAGGCCTTCGGCATCTTCGCTCTGTCGCTGCATTGAACGACGACGGCCACGGTCGGTTTCTGTGGTTTCACTGACGACAGGTAGAGAAGGCGTTGATGGAGATGCGACGACACCTTGCTGTGGACTTGGGGAAGCACTGCGCTTTTCTTGCCATTCCCGACGCTTCTCGCTTGCCCATGTACCCCACGAACTGAAGTACGCGCTAGCCTTTTGACTGGCTTGGCCCACGGTTGCCTGTGCCTGGGAAATGTCAATTGACGCTCTTGGGCGGCTTGCAAACCAGGCCCCGGAATTCTCCGAATTGGATTCATCGAGAGAGCCTTGTGTAGGAGAGGCGGTAGTATCGATGGACGTGCGCTGTGACTGGGAAGCCTTCTCCTCATTACGTTTCTTTTGAGTCTCACGCATGGTTTCCATGTCAGACCAGAATCGGTTGTACGCAGCGCTGACCTTTTTCTGACCCGTTGCGAGGTGTCTGCCGAGTGCCTCTCGTCCTTCGCGAACTCGCTCATCGAGATGAAGATCAGCGACCTGTTGAGATAGTCGACGTTGGATGTCATCCACAGTCAATCCACCGGCGCTTGGGTGCCGAGGCTCGGTAATGGAGAAAAGGAGTGCATCAGAGGTGAGTCGTGAGAAAAGCGCGTAGTTGGAGGTCTTTTGCCATTGTGTCAAAAATTCAGTATTGAAATCGACGGCTGGGTCACCTTCAATATTGAAATTTTGTAATTGGGCTCTACTGCGGTGGCCAGATTCCCCAGAGGTGTAGGAGCTGAGCTCTTCGTGATATTTCATGGATGACAATAGGGCCAGAAGGTATTCCTCAAACTGTAACCGAATAAATTCTTCGGAACCCATAAATCCAAGAGTTTTTGGGCGAGATGGATGCGCTTCGTCCCAGGTTTCGTTGACGATTTGGGTGAGAAGATCGATCCAGCGTCTGTCAGCCGTAGAGAGAGCAAGAGCATTGCGAAGTGGCAGAGATGAGATGTTGATGCTATCTTCATCAAGCTGGTAATTATACCGTTAGAAGTATGCGGGTCCAATCAAGGAAAACGTAACTCACGTTAACTAAAATGTCACTGTACCGGTCCTTCTGCTGCAAAAGCAATGAATTTGTGGATCCTACAACATATGATTTCGTTCCGTCATCGGCCAACAGATCCAGCTGCTGGAGAGGAGTATAGGGCCCGAACATGCTTCCCTAGTAGTCTGTTTAGTATACTTTCTGCTGAGATGGCGGGCATATTTGAGATCTGTGCATACCTTTCCGAAAATCTGCAAGGGCAGACCCATATATGCCAGTACTAAAAAAGGTTAGCTCAAGTTTCGTAGTCTGAGCCTGTTGGGTCCAATCGTACAAGAGCTGCGATCACTAGTCTTGAGAGAAGTCGGCTTCTCGACGCTCTGTGCATAATTGTCGAATGAAGGGTCTGCACAGTCTTCCAAACTATTGATGAGGCCGGGTATTAAAGAGATGAGGGAAAACTGTAACATGCATAATCTTTCACATCGTGTACCGAAGAAAAGCATCTTGATGGGTCAGTTGGAATCAGATAAAGTCAACTTTTCGGGAACGAATGATCGTGAACATACCTTGGGTTGCAAGAGCAATGCTTTGAATAGAATCAGGGTCTGATACTTGAATTCGTGAATCATTTCTCGGAGGGAAAGGCCTTGAATTTCTAGTAAGTAAAAGCCATCACCAGAATGTACTGCCGAATACCAACCTAGGTTTTGGTCTTTCGAGCTATCGTTCATCAGACTGATCACCAAGCCCTCGCGAAATTTCTATCTGAAGTTAGCCTGTGGTGGTGTTTTCGTGAGTTGTCGGTCCCATGCATACCTTCAATATATCAATATCGGAAAAGTCCCTACTCATTCACCCCTCAGTGTCAGCGCGTGAAACGGTTCTTCAAGCGAACCTCAGTCCGCAAAAGCCAATTCCAACATACCGTTGAGCAAACCAAGCCGATGTTACCACGGAAAGCTTCTCACGCAACTGGCCCACTCTCTGAGGACTGTCTGTGACAACAACCACCGCCTTTTGTACTGTAGATCTCGTCACATCAGGCGGTCGATTCAGAAGGAGTTTGGAGTCGAGTTGTCGCGAGCAAGCAATGCCGAACAATGACGTATCGGTGGTATTGGGTGTTTGTCTGCCGCGAAGAGTAAAATAGGAGAATTCCTCGGTCGAACTATATCAGTCACGGAGAACAACGTTAGCGCATACTTCTCGAATTCCAAAACACGGGCTAAATCAAAGAGAGGGCGTGACCATTTTATGGGAGGTCAGGGGCATTTTCATACAGGTGAGCACCATCAGACAGGGCCATGAATGGCAGCAATGACCAGTCATTGTCGGTTGCGGGGTTCGTATCCTCGTTGGCTATACAATGTTCTATCTCCGGGCCCCTGCAGATATCGTCAGCGAATGTCTCAGTCGGCGGGGTGTTTGTATGCCAGGCCAGCGTTTTGCGACAATGAGGACAATAATTACTGCGGGGAGCACTTACCGCGCATGATGGAAGTCGATCACCAACACAATCGGATCTTGTTTATTCGGAGTAGACATGAGGCTGGTGATGCAGAAAACGGATGAAGAGGGAATAGCAAAAAGAGTGATTTGGCGGGGGATTCTCCACAGCCCAAATGACCCCCATAAAACACGAACAACGAGAGAGAGAGGGAGAGAGAGAGAGAGAGAGCTAGAGTGTTCTTGAAGTGAGTCGCAGGGGATTTCGATATGTTATCGCTCACGTGTTGATTGCGGGCGGTGAGTCTTTTCTCCCCGCAGCGGGAATCGGTTGGTTTGCCGCGACTACAAAGTGAAGATGCTAGAACTAAGCACAGATCAAGTCTGATTGTCGTAATAGAAGAAGAGTAATCCCCTGGTCACCGGCCGATTCTTAACGACGCCGAACTAGCTATGAACAATTGGCTTTCAATAGGCCGAAGAAAAGAGACAAAATAATAGAGTAAGAGACGGATACGCCCACTTTGCAAACCTTCCCAGTTTAAAACAGATATGTGATTTGAGTACCACAACTCCCTGGGTGGAGGGAGAGAGGAAACAATCCGAGAGAAAAACACGAGTGTAGAAATTATGGATCATAGGTTCATGAAATTCATGCGAAAGCCTGGGAAGTGTTTCCTTGCACAGGGCCAGTAACCAACGCCTGGCCAGCCTCAGTACCTTGATCAATATTGTGAAAATCAAGGATCTCGGAGTACCTATTCGGTAAGAAAAAGGAAAATATTAGTGACGGAATTGACACATGTACACGAGGAATACCCACATCATAATCTTCCAAGTATCCACGGGGAGGTCGGCATCGTTGAACGACCAGTCGAACTTTTCTTGCGCGGTTGGCTCATCGGTAGGGTCGTGATAAGGGGTCAGATACTCATGCGCCAGCGCTTCTCCGGCCCGAATTCGCTTTTTGGGATCAAACACCAACATCCGCTCAAGTAAATCGACGGCTAAATCTTTGTTAACGCAGGAACTGGAGGGGTGGGGCTGTGGAAAATAGGTGACGAACCTTCGGGGTCGGCATTGCGGAACTTGTTCGCCAGGGGTTGACGCTCGCGCTTCGGCAAGGACTTGACGAATCGCAGAGTCTACAAAAAATCAAAGAGGTAAAGTATTAGCCAAAATTCATGATCTCTGGGGTAGACTGGGCGCAAATCAAGACTCACGTTCTCGCTGCAGATAGTTTGAATCACATCGTCGGGTGGGGTTCCTAGTAATTCGGTGATGATTGAGAATTGATTGACATGGTCTTTTCCGGGGAAGAGAGGTTTTCCCTCCAGCATTTCGGCGAAGATGCAGCCCGCACTCCAGATATCCACCTCGACATCGTACTTTTGCCACGTGAGCATGATTTCAGGCGCACGGTAGTATCTTGTTGACACATAACCAGTCATTTGAGGGTCTTGAATACGAGCAAGACCGAAATCGCAAATTTTCAAGTCGCAGTTTTCGTTGATCAGAATGTTGCTAGGTTTAAGATCACGGTGAACAACACCAGCGGAGTGGACATATTTCAATCCACGCTATCAGAGAAATGTTAATATAAACGCGATCCCATGGAACAATAGAACGAGAGAAAGGGGAAGTAATCAAGAGAATGTAAGGGAAATATTCTCTGGGGCTTTAGATAGAGAGAAGAGACTCACAAGAATTTGGTAGAGGAAATACTGAATGAACTGCTTCTCAAGAGGGCGAGATGTAAGGAGTCGGTGGAGATCAGTTCCCAAAAGCTCGGTGACAAAGTAACTATATCCAGTATGTTAGTCTATGTATCTCAAATATGAAACTTATCGTGTTTAGAACATACATATCCTCCAGAGGAGAGATGAAAATATCGCTGAGGCTGATAATCTGCAGAGGGGCATCCCGTCAGTACCTCTGAGGTGGCAGCGAGGGGTTAATTGGAAGAGAACAAGCCACCCACGTTTTCATGGCGAAGGTGCTTGAGCAGCTTCAACTCGCGGTAGGTACGCTTCGAGAGAACCGGAGTGCTGAAAGGTTTCATGATCTTCTTGACCGCGACAGGCTGGCCAGTCAATTGATCGCGCGCCGAGCTGTAGAGAGGACATGACTGGTCAGTTAACTGGTCTGGGCGTATAGCCGAGACGTGCTACATCGCGCGTCAAATGCTCATGAGTCGACCACTCACCAGACAAGCCCGAAGGCTCCCATGCCCACCGGTTGCAAGTCCGAGTACCTAAAAGATGAGAGAAAAAAACACTGATCAGTGATAGAATTCGCGCGGAGCGGGGCACTGGGCAAGATACCGGCTGGTGATCTCGAAGGTGGTGCCGAAGATCTGGGATCGCACGAATTCGGCCATGGTGGGCAAAACGAAGGGGAAAAAAGAAGCAACTTTTTCGGTGCGAAGCAAAAGAAAGCAACAAGTAAAGAAGAGGAAAGGGGGGGGAAGTCTTTGGAAAAGGGTGTGGGGAAAGGGCCTTCTGCGGTGAGAAGCGCAGAAAACAAGGCCGATGACGTTTGCGAGCAGGTTTCGTTGCGGCTGACTCAGGATCCGGTTTAGACACTCTATGGTTACTGCAGTAATTAACCAGTTAACTACGCAGGATTATAGTTATTTTAACTAATGAATTAATTCATAGTATACTCTCATTCAATACACTCTATACTACACAATAACTACATTCCACCCCTCTACGCTACACTTTGGCTTCTCAATTCTGTGTGCCCCGACCACTCGCGGCCTCCACCCACTCAGGAATGTCTCGACCGGTCTATTGCCCGGGAACCACAAATAGATGACCCGCATTGGGAAGCAGGTACAAACATCTTTTAAGCATGCCCAACTCAGATATAGAAATATTGGAGTTGAATCTCAATCTTCTCTTCTCACTCACATACTGCTAGCATACTATTTTGAACATACTTAGCCCAAATAACTCGCGCTTAGCTCGCTCCAGAAACAGCCTATCTTGTGCTGTTGTGATTCGCTCCCGACTCGGGCCCCTCCAGTTGTCACCACGCCTGCAGCCTCGGATATTTCAACCGGGAATCACAACAATGGTCCAGACTGCCCGGGTGTGACCGATCGCTGATCCTCATATGTACATGGAATAGATAATAACTACTAGTTATGTACTTTGTACAGTACATCTCCGGTGGAGGCGAGAGTGGAGGCCCACTACATGTGCAGGATCGGTCGATTGACAGCTCGGAGAGAACTACAGCACTAAGGCTGACAGGCTCTTTTAGGAAACAGACTGGTGAGTCAGAACGGTCTCGGGGAATATAGGGTGCACTTTGTATCCTAGGCTGGTTCAGACAAGAAGAGATCAACTGCCAACACTGGTAGACTCCAAGGCTGCACTAAAAGCAGGGTAGCCAGAACCATTGGCACGAGTCGCATACCAGTGGGCAACTGAGACATGTGAGACCAAACGAGCCAGGCGACGGGTAACTTCGAATTGGTCCAAGGACTAGCATGTTTCCCAGGTTCTCTTCTGGGCAAGGCGGGAATGTTGTGCGCCCGGGGAAGTGGAGTGGCTCGATGGCAGGTGCCCAGAGTATGTACATACTAACAGTAGTTAGTTATCTAATGTCAGTGGGAGTCTTTCAGGGCTGGAGGTTCACCTGGGCAAACATTGGTATAGTACTACTGGTACTTATACCTATAGTCACTCATTACTATCATTTACCTAAATGATAAACACACTACTGGTCCCTACCAATCGTATTTGACCACTTACCCAGATAGTTTGTAGGCACTGTGCCTGGTCACTAGTAGGTTCGATCCTAGATATATATCACACTGCCAGCCGGCCCATCGATTTCCTCTGTTAGTAGTGTATGAAAACTAAATCCTCTTATATTAATAAGTTATATGAGTGAAATATATACTTCTTTGGATATTAACACCGCGATTAGTGTAGTACCTAGATGATCTATGAAATCAACACTACAGAAGGGTACCTCAGATCCGATGGCAACGATACACACGTGGAGAGGCACGTGCACTGCCGGCCTGAGGCCGGCACGGCAGTGCGTCACGACTCTCCACTACAACTTTTTTGCGATGTGGAGGATACAGGTATGTATCAGTAGTGTACGGGAGTATGGACCTGAACACTCGTGAATTGTCGGAGGCCGATGCTCCGTAAAATTAGCACTGCCCTTTTCTTTTAACAGCCTCACAATGGAAACTTCTTATTCTAAAATCCTGTTCTACAATCTGTACAAATTGCCTTACATTAGTCTTGATAGCACTATAAATTAATATAGGCATAATACAGTTTGGCCCCAAAAATTTCAACGGAAAACAAAAGCTGAAAACAAAAAAAAATAATACCTCATTGTATGTCGGCCGACTGGCTTCAGCAGATGACGGACTAACTAATAACTAAACGGGCACTGGGTGGCTCCGCCCGTGGGTGTAATACACGAGAATACCACATTACATAGGCGGGTTAGACTCAATAATCACTGGGTGTTACATACCGGTTACCACGATTTACAATACTGACTTACCCTCTGGTAATGTACTTAGTGACTTTACCCCCCCCAACCCGCTCGTCTGGCATCTCCACTCCCCCAGTGACGATGGTTGCACCGTCACCTCTTTGACATCAACTTCACTTATTTGACTGTTAACATTCTTTCCCGCTCGCTCCCCAACCTACCCGGCGATACACGAACCACACGGCGACACGGCGACAAGGAGACCTGACCTTACCATAACATCACCTCCTCAGCGCCAAGTCTTAACCCTTTTACGCTTACCTTTCCCGACCTCTCTCAACGCTCCCCTCCCCGCCTTAACACTCCTTTCTCAATCCTCACCCATCGCAAAAGCCCCGCTCGTCGCACCTCCCATTTGGTCTTCCTGCTGCCTTCAACCTTCGTTATTAACATCTTCCCTTTGTGTGTCTGTGTGCGTGGCGGGTGGCCGTCTTCCAAATTAAACGAAGGCTGCGGCCGTCCCGTCCGGCTGACACTGATCGCTTTTGCGCGCGACAAACCCGGACCTAGCTCCTGCTGGCTTGGGAACTGAATCCACATAAGCCGTCAAAATGGGGATGTGTTTTAGCGCCGAGAATACGGGGGATGTGGAACAGAAGAAGAGAAGTCAGATGATCGATCGGAAGCTTGAGGAAGACTCCAGACGGTTACGCAGGGAATGCAAGATCTTGCTGTTGGGTAGGTTAATCCGGTTCATCCAAGTGCGGTCTCAAAAGTACATAGGCTGATCAATTCTCGCAGGATCCGGTGAGAGCGGCAAATCTACAATTGTCAAGCAGATGAAGATTATCCATCAGAATGGTTACACCGTCGAAGAGCTGGCCTTGTACCGGTTGACTGTGTACAAGAACCTCTTGGATTGTGCCAAGGCCCTCATCGAAGCATATCGCCTATTTTCATTAGAACCCTCGAGTCAAAAGGTTCAAGACTACATCAATTTCCTCGAGGAATATCATGTCGATGCGGATCCCAATACTCCGCTTGACTCGAAAGTGGGAGATGCGATCACTTACCTGTGGAATGACCCTTGCACATCAACCGTTTTGGAGCGCCAAAATGAGTTCTATCTGATGGACTCTGCACCATAGTGAGTATTCTCTCGCTTTTTTTGCTTTCGTCCATGGCGCAAATGTTGACCTGCAACCAGCTTCTTCGAAGAGGCGAAGCGAATAACATCACCCGACTACACCCCCAATGTTTCAGATGTCCTACGAGCGCGAACGAAGACGACCGGTATCTATGAAACACGATTCACAATGGGTCAATTGAGCATCCAGTACGTGTCTATAACAATCCTGGGCCTCGGATTCCACTAACGCGATATACAGTATGTTTGATGTAGGCGGCCAACGCAGTGAGCGCAAAAAGTGGATTCACTGCTTCGAAAATGTCACATCTATCATCTTTTGTGTTGCTTTAAGTGAATATGACCAGATGCTTTTGGAGGAGAGCAATCAGGTAAGTCCCCCTTCGAGAGGTCACGATATATTCTCCTGCAGAAATCTGACTTCAATTGCCAGAATCGGATGATGGAAAGCTTGGTTCTATTTGACTCCGTCGTCAATTCTAGATGGTTCATGCGCACGAGTATCATTCTGTTCTTGAACAAGGTCGATTTGTTCCGACAAAAACTGCCGCGTTCTCCTTTGAGCAATTATTTCCCAGACTATTCAGGTGGAAATGATGTTAATCGAGCCGCGAAGTATCTACTATGGCGATTCAACCAAGTTAACCGAGCACACTTGAACCTATATCCACAGTAAGAAGACCTATTTTCTCCAGAGCAACTGATGAGACCGGGCCTAAGTTCTGACTACTCTTCTAGTCTCACCCAAGCAACTGATACAACAAATATCCGTCTTGTCTTCGCCGCAGTCAAGGAGACAATCTTACAGAATGCTCTCAAGGATTCCGGAATTCTATAAGCTGATCATTCTTCGACATTGAACAATCGACTATTGCACTCCAAATTTCACATCACCATCCGCGGAACCTCATACCTCATTTGCTCACCTATCCCTGCCTCTTGGGTCTCTACATCTCCCGCATGAGGACCCTCATACCATTCACACCCCTACGATCAACCATTTCCTTTCTGATGCTCAACTACTTCTGCTCTTACTCTGGAATAGCTGCTGGCGTTAATGGGCGCATCTCTTTCTCTTGAACAATTTTACTAGGCGCTGGTCAGGTGATACCCCCATTCGGTATCTACACGGAATCCCACACGGTATTCGAATCTTCTTTCTCGAAGGCAGAAAGCTTCAGGGTCTAGCAGTTATCTTTGTACTATCCTTTGCTGATCTCAAACCCATTACAAAACGAAGATCTTTGCTGACCTCTGAAGTCGATGAGGTTCCACATCAAGTCTTTCCGAATTTTCTTGAACATTGGAACTGCCATCATTCGTATATTATGCGATCCGGGACCGGAGTATTCTCCCATTTGTCTTACTTTTGTTTTCTAGCCTCTTGTTGGATGCATATTACGGCGGACTTTGCCTTTTTACCTGTTTCTCTTCGCGTGATTACTCCAAGGCGGGGTCTGACCCCTTTCTCTGTTTATCTTAACTTTTCCCTGTTCTTCTTAGTTTCTATATCTATCTCGAAGCTTGATTATAAGCGCCTGATGCATGTGATGTTCTTTTATTCTTTCTTTCTTCTTTTTCTCTCAGTTTTAAGTGTATGCTTTTTCCTTGAGTGGCAAGTTGATTGAATCTCTTGCCTTTGCCTATTGGTCCTTTCTATCATGTCCTTTTGCATAGACCGGTTGTGGTGAGGGATTTCTGATGATATTCAATCAACCGGTTGGGGTTTCGTTATAGCTGAGAGTTGCTTGATTCTTAGTTGGATATTGGATCAGCCTCTTCCCATGTGTCTCTATCTCGCTTTAGGAACAACTGCCTGTGTATGAATATCAAACAATGAGTTGAGTAATAGTGGTAGTTTCGCTGAAAAGCAATTGGTGGTTCTTTACCCACTGCTTTCTCTATTGATAATGGCTTCTTCTCTTGTTCTTTCCAGGGCATCGTGAATTTCAACCCGGGGCATAACCTAATATTTGGAAATATTCCATGGAGTTCTCATTTTGAGCCGTATGCATGACCACAGCATAATTGTATGCTCATCTTGGAGGATCTGCGGCATACAGATCACGCAACTTTTGATCTAGAAAGCGCTAAATTGTTCAATTGGTAGCCTGCTTTCCCTGAAAGAGGATTATTGCGTTATAAATCATTATGGACTAGATGGCATTGTTCTACATTTAACAGCGTGTCAGAGTAGGAGAGATCTTTACTGGGCAGCTAGCTTTATGACGCTTTTCCTGTAGAGTGATCTGCTGGACTGGTGCTGTGTATACGGAGCGACCGGTTGGATCTAGCCTACATCGCTAGACTGAAGTCTATTAGTCAAGTGAGTTATGGCTTTCACGTTGAGCTTTTACAAGTATTACATCTGAGTCTAGTGCGGATGTGGGCCCATGAGACTGAACAGCCAAGTACGATGAATGCCCCCGCAACGAGCAGTGATGGCGCGTAGGTTTCGTCGGTGGCTGAACCAGGATGGAGCTGGCTATAAGAGAGACAAGAGCTTCATTCTAGACACAGGTAGAGTGATAATTTATTATATCCTATCTTGTATCAACTCTATTGCAACGAGGGTCTGAATAGGACCAAATGATGAAAAGTTGATCCTCTGCCGGGGGTAGGAAGCAATTGTCATGACATGGTCTCGACAAGATTTACCCTAGAGTAGAGTCGCGGTGGTCTGATGCAGGATGGAAAAGAGATCCCGTACAAATCAGGGAAACCAACGAGTGGGAAGATGGGCATGCCAATGGCGAGAGGAGAGGAGCGCATCAGCACGGACAGCTGCAGGCTGTTGGCTCGAGCGTCGATCCTCCGAGCTTCCCCACTTTAAGAGTATACTGGAATTTTGACCTGAAGGTAGACCGAATATTGGAAGAGACAGCAAAGCAAAGATGGGGGATCAAAGAATCATCACGATAATCATGAAGATGTGATCCATGGATGAGTCTGAATCGAGTCCAAGTTAGGGTGAATTTTGGAAGGCACGCAGATTAGATAAGACAATTACAGGGTGGTGGCTGCCGGATTGGGCAATGGGCGTACTTTCCTCACATTCGAAGAGGACCTGGTGACACGCCGAAGTTCCCCTCTTCTTCTCCTCTCTTTTTCTTTTTTCTTTTTAATTTGACATTTTCCTCTCCTCCTCTTTTTCTCCTCTCTTTCTTCCTTAAGGAGTCTGACTTTTGCAGCTCTACACCCTTGTTCTACTTCCAATCTTCATCTCGTGAAATCACCATGTCCGAACGTCGCGAGCGCAGACCCTCCGTGGGAGCTCCAATTGCAGACCTTCAAGGTCCTATCGGTCCTGGATTTAGTCGCCCGAAGCACAAGCGTACTTTTACAGGCTTTGGCCCTTCAGAGATCAAAAACGTCGAAGCTAGTATTCCTGAGCCACTGCGAGAGGCGTGAGTACCTTGGCTCTGAGCTCGTGTGGCATGACCCGACTTGAGTTACTGATAGTTTCACAGATGGCGGAAATATGTATGCCTAATAAAGCACTCAACAGATAGGTAGCTAGATTGTGATCCTAACTGACGTGATTCTTGACAGTCGGCCCGGGAGTTCACCACTAAGGACGAATTCGAGGTGCGTCCAATTGGTAGATACCGTTATTCCAGTCTGAGCTAATTGTTACACAGAAAGAGCTCGTTCGACACATCGAAACAACTCTTGCCCGGTCTCTCTATAATTGCGATGAGCTGTAGGTGATCGAAGTTGATGAACGAGGGTCTTACTATTGGGGTTCAATTACTCATATTTTGTAGGGCAGCATATTCGGGAACGGCACTCGCTTTTCGTGATCGCCTGATCATTGAATGGAACAGGACTCAGCAGCGCCAGACTTTTACCGATCAGAAGAGAGTCTACTGTATGTCATACAAACCCAAAGAGTATTTCCACCCAGTGTCTAATACATGATCTAATTATAGACCTCTCACTCGAATTCCTCATGGGTCGCGCTCTAGACAATGCGATGCTGAACGTGGGTATGAAAGATGCTGCTCGAGGTGAGTAATACCAATTCTTATAGCAAGGTTGCGAACAGACTCTAATAAATTTGATAGAGGGCCTGAAAGATCTCGGATTCCGCGTCGAGGATGTTATCAGCCAAGAGCATGATGCGGCATTGGGAAACGGTGGCCTTGGTCGTCTGGCGGCTTGCTTCCTTGATAGCTTGGCAACTCTCAATTATCCAGCCTGGGGATATGGTCTACGCTACCGATATGGTATCTTCAAACAAGAGATCGTCAATGGATATCAAATGGAGATACCGGACTATTGGCTGGATAACAATCCCTGGGAGTTCCCACGCCATGAGATTACCGTTGATATTCAGTTCTATGGCCACGTGAAGAAACACCAAGATGAGAATGGTAAATTAATTCACTCCTGGGAAGATGGTGAGGTTGTCCAGGCTGTGGCTTATGATGTTCCCATACCTGGATATGGCACCAAGACTACCAACAACCTTCGCCTCTGGTCTAGCAAGGCGAGCAGCGGAGAATTTGACTTCCAAAAGTTCAACGCTGGAGACTACGAAAGTGCGGTGGCCGATCAGCAGAATGCTGAGACGATCTCTGCTGTCCTGTACCCTAATGATAATCTCGAGCGTGGTAAGGAGCTCCGACTGAAGCAGCAGTACTTTTGGTGCGCTGCATCTCTGTTCGACATTGTCCGTCGCTTTAAGAAAACTAAGAGGGCCTGGAGTGAATTCCCGGATCAAGTGGCAATCCAACTTAACGACACTCACCCAACACTTGCAATTGTCGAGCTGCAACGCATTCTGATCGATATTGAGGGCTTAGAATGGGATGAGGCCTGGAATATAGTCACCAAGACTTTTGGATATACCAACCATACTGTTCTCCCCGAGGCCTTGGAGAAGTGGTCTGTCCCTCTCGTGCAGAACCTTCTTCCGCGACACTTACAGATTATCTATGACATCAACCTGTTCTTCTTGCAGTCTGTGGAGAAGCAATTTCCCAATGACCGTGACATCCTGGCCCGTGTCTCTATCATTGAGGAATCTCACCCAAAGATGGTGCGCATGGCATATCTGGCCATTATTGGATCTCACAAGGTCAATGGCGTCGCTGAGCTTCACTCAGATCTGCTGAAGACGACTCTTTTCAAGGATTTTGTGGATATTTACGGACCGGACCGCTTCACCAATGTGACGAATGGGGTTACTCCCCGACGTTGGCTGCATCAGGCGAATCCAGCCCTGTCCAGTCTGATTGCACAGAAGCTTGGAAGCCATGAATTCCTGACCGATTTGACTCTCTTGGATAAGCTGGAAGCATACGTGGACGACAAAGATTTCCGACGCCAGTGGGCAGAGATTAAGTCTCACAACAAGCTTCGCTTGGCTAAACTCATCAAGGAAACTACTGGATACACCGTGAACCCAGAGTCTCTGTTTGATGTACAGGTAAAGAGAATTCATGAGTACAAACGACAGCAACTGAACATCTTTGGAGTGATCCACCGCTACCTGAAGATCAAAGAAATGTCCGTCGAAGAGCGCAAGAAAGTGGTGCCTCGAGTCTCCATCTTTGGCGGCAAAGCAGCCCCTGGATATTGGATGGCGAAAACAATCATTCATCTCATCAACAAGGTGGCATCCGTGGTAAACAATGACTCGGATGTAGGTGATCTCTTGAAGGTAATCTTTATCGAGGATTACAATGTTAGCAAAGCGGAAATCATCTGCCCAGCTTCGGATATCAGCGAACATATTTCTACTGCAGGTACCGAAGGCAGTGGAACAAGTAACATGAAGTTCGTGATGAACGGGGGTCTGATTATTGGAACATGCGACGGAGCAAACGTAGGTATACAATCCCTTCTGAGAGATATGCCATACTGACATGAGTGAACCAATAGATCGAAATCACCCGAGAGATTGGCGACCAAAACATTTTCCTTTTCGGAAATCTCGCCGAAGATGTCGAAGATCTCCGCCATCGTCATTTCTACGGCGACTTCCAACTTGACCCGGCTCTGGCGAAGGTCTTCAAGGCCATTAAGGACAACATGTTTGGCGATGCTGCTGATTTCTCAGCGCTTACAGCATCGATTGAGGAACACGGTGACTACTACCTTGTATCAGACGACTTCCACTCCTATGTTACTACTCACGAGATGGTCGACGAAGCGTTCGTTAATAAAGAGGAATGGCTAGCCAAGTCAATCACCAGCGTTGCCAGAATGGGGTTCTTTTCAACTGATCGTGTCATCAATGAATACGCAGATAGTATCTGGAACGTTGAGCCTCTAGCCGTGAAAGACTAAGGTGCACTGGATTGTTGAGATTGACTGAATGTTATAGTGCCAGGCATTTTTGTTCTGTTATCCTTTAATTCTATTGTTTGTATTGTGAGTAATCGCATAATTGTGGACACTTTATATCACGCTCGAGTTGAAATGTTTGAATGCACCTTTTTATCTTATTGGCTAGTGCCTATGGTAGGCACCGAGTTAGAATAGTTCCATGCCTGCAGCTGGCATAGCCTCAAGGGCTACAGTAGTGTAGTACCCAGTAGCATACACCCTCTACAGATAATGAAAGGATGGAGTTCAAATTAAGCCATTTTATTTGTCCGCATTCAAGTATAATCTAGAATTGAATACAAACACCAGAATCGCCTATCTAAAATTTTTTGGAAAATCCATCTCAAAACAAGGCTGAATGCAACAAAATATGCAGAGTCATGACTGGGATATGAAAGCCCAACGCCAATCCCATGCACGAAAGAAGGGTCCAAAGTAAAATAAAAAAGATTATAAGAGTCGTTCAGACATCGTCAAGCATAACAATCAGAAATTATATCCCAAAAGCTCAGTCATACCAAGCCTTAACAACGAATTCATCCCCTTTACTCGGCGATAGTAGCAGGCTGAGACTGTTTATAGTCCGAGAAAGTCTCGGGCCAGAGGAACATCTTCTCCTCATTTGACGGGGTAGCAGCAGCCATAAGAGTTGGCACAGCCTCCTTGCTCGAGATCCGTCGCCAGAGGTTAGCGCGAGGGTTGTACCGCACGGGCTTACCGACACCACCGGTCTTCTTCTGATCTTCCTGAGAGATAGCCTCGATCTCACGCTTGATATCCGCGAAAGAATCGAAGGGAATGAAGGGGACGTTGTTTTCTGTGCAGTATTGTTCAAGACGGAGACCGCGACGCGCGAAGAGAACGTCTGCATGGCGAGCTGCGGCTAGATCGGAGACACCGTCACCGATGAAGACGATTAGAGGCATTTCATCGGGTTCGCATTCGTTTTGGGCTATTTCACGGCCTTCCATGATAGAGACGTCCTTGTCGTGACCTTGGATGGAATCATGGCGCCAGACGGGTTTCCAGACCTGGCCGTCTTGCGAGATATTTGCGTCGTTGGCGATGATTTCAATGGAGGCAGACTGATGATTATTAGATTAGTGAGAAGTTCTCAGTGGATATAGTAGTTGGCTATCTTGTAGAATAGAGTGATTGAACGTACCTCTTCAGCACCGAGGAATGTATCCAGAACGCGACGGAGTACGGGCTTAAGTCCGGCGCTGATAACGTTGAAGGGAATACCGTTGGCTTTGCAGTATTGGTGGAACTCGGCGAAACCAGAATCCATTTCGATGCTCTTCTCCATGAGAACGAAGCCATCGTCAAAAGGTACATGCAGAGATGCCCACATTTCATCGGAAGCGTCGCGGAAGTTCAGCTCTCCGGATTTCATCTTGGCCTCGAGTTCTTCTCTGGCCTTTGCGCCGAAGCCATGGGCATCGACAAGGATGTGGCCAGTATCCTGCATGCAAATTGTGCCATCGAAGTCTGTTTTGTTGTGTTAATTAGCTATTTAAAAGTTTCTTTTATGATTCGAGAAGGTGAGGCTCTGTTTTATGGACAGGGGTCGAGAGGGATATGTTCATCGAGTAAGGGGGTGGATCAATGCATACCGGAGAAGATGACAATCTTTCGTTTTTGGTTATTGGCGGATTGCGCGGGTTGCGCGGGTTTCATGTTGGTGTTGGCCATATTGACTAAAGAGGCTACCGGGGGTAATGATTATGCTGTGTTCTAAGGGTACAGGGAGTAAGACCGTAGAAAAAACTGGGAAGACGCAATGGGTTAAATTAGGCATTTACAGACTATGATATAATTTACCAACTTTGAAAAAAGACAAGACTTCGTGGCAAACTTGAACAAGAACAAGAACAAGAAAACCAACCTTGGAAATCTATGACGTAGGAGAGAAGCGATATCATAGTGGGTCGACGATACCCTTCACGAAGACAATCGGAACGTGAGTCGGTGCCACTGCCGAACAAACGCGATGTGATTGGTGCACCCGCACTTTTAGTCAGGGCCCATCCGAGAAAAGCGGGGACAAAATGAACTCCGAAGCCGAACCGATGATCGAGATTGGCTGGGCTCTCATCCGGGAGTGGAGAATGCGATCATTTTTCAACGAACAATTAAGTAAGTCAAGAGACGTTTATGCATTCAAATTACGCTAAAGTTTACACACAGGGACAATTTCCACTATTCCAGATTTAAACTGCTGTCAGTTCGGCTACCCGGCGCTGCAATTCAGGTACGGCCCGCAACTGCAGTTCTAACTCGTCCTTCTCGCTGTAGGAACAGAAAGTCGACATTAGCACAGTTGCATTTTGAGAGTTGGGAAGGTAGGGCGTGGAAGGATATTCGGGAAAGAACTTACTCTTCTAGCTTCAATCGTCTTTCCCAGTCCAGCCCGGTAAAGATATAACTTCCTTGGCCGTCGAACTGAAGAATCTTCTGGTGGTATTTCCATAAGCTGCGTCGGTGGGAGACCGTCATCAGTGTGATGCCGAGTTTCTTCGCTGTTTCATACATGACCTTTTCGATCTCTAGTGTCACCGAAGAGGTGCATTCGTCTAGGATGGCAAATTTCGGACGATGATAAAAGAGTCGGGCCATGGCAATACGCTGTTGTAGACCACCAGACAAAACATCGCGCCATTCCTCTTCGGCGTCCCAGCCTCCAGGGCGATCGACGACAGAGGCAATTTCTACAACGGAGAGAACATCGTAGAGATCCGCATCAGTCACCCCCTTGGCACGCATCTCGCGCACGCCATCGGGATAAATGACTTGCTGTCGAAGTGTCCCGCGGGATAAGTAAGGTCGCTGAGGGATGTAAAAGATGTCTTCGAAGCGAGGCTTTTTGACGGAGCCTCCGTAAACTGGCCAAAGCCCACCTAGGATACGAAACAGTGAAGATTTTCCACATCCGTTCGGCCCAACAATCAGGAGATGGTCTCCCGGGTGCACCGTGAATGAGAGCTTGCGAACAAGAACATCGCCATTTGGTGAAACGATGGGAACATCTGTGAACTCAATAAAGTCACTCTCCATGACCTCGCCACGGCCTGAGAGCACGGCTGCATTCTCTTCCGTGGACGCCGATGACACCAGCTTCTTCTCGAAGCGGCCGGCTACCAAGTCATCCATGACCTCAAGCAGAGACGAAACGCGGGAAGTAAAGCCAGCGAGTTCAGAGATCTCCTTATAGGAGAACATGAGGCGACCAAACGCGTCCGAAGAAGATAGCAGCATTCTTCGGTTTGTGACGAAACTCTCGGTGCGATCGCCCATCGTCTGGGTGACTTGACCAGGAATCTTGAAGAAGACAGGCAAGCTGCAAAGAATCAGGCCTAGAGCACCCCAGAAATACTTGATAACGAAATCTTCCATGAATCCATGATAGAGCCTTCGTCGTAAGATGCGGTTCACGTGCTTGATTAGGGTGAAGTATCCTTTATCCAGAGTATCCTTCTCGGCCTCATGGCCGTGATAGAGAGCCACTTCCTCGCTGTAGTCGATAAGTCTAGAGTGGAGGAAGCGAAATTCACCTTCAAGTTTGGCTTCATCTGCAACATATTTGCCAAAGGGTGGCGTCAACATGCGCATAACGTTGGCAGACAGCTGCACTAGTAGACTCATGATGAACAGTCCTTCTCCACCGACGTTCTTTGAAAGCGAGTAGTTATAGATGCACATATCGAGGATAGGTTTGGCCAGGTTGGAATAGAGCTCAGCTAGACTGTCGGAAAAACGGGACACATCGACTGTGACCAGTTGGTCGGGGTTTTTGATTCGATCATCCAAAGCAGAAATCGCGTAAAATGTCATATTTGAAAGGTATTTGTCGTGTATGTAGTCGGTCAAGCGCTTTCGGTAACTGAGTGCGAGTTTGCATTGGTGGTAGGAGAGCTAAAGAAAGAAACTCGTGAATTAGCATGCAGTCTCTCTACGGTCGCAAGGCCGCACATCGGCCAGGCCTCGCGAGATCGACAAGAAGGGTCTTACCATGGAGTTCGTGAATGTTGCCGGCACGGCGACAATCATCCACCAAAAGAGACCTAACAAGAAATCCTTCCCCTTGCCGCGCACCAGATTGCTCACGAGCCGGCCATCCAGCTCGGCTACATATAAGCTGAGCAAGGTCCGGAGGACGAGGAAGACACTATGGCTCACAAGAAGACGAAGCTCTTTGCTGCGCCATCCCGGGATCACGATCTTCAGAAGACGAAGCAAATGTTTGAAGAACTCGCGATTGATCTCTACCCGCTTCTTCCGCGGTTGTTCCTCATCTCCGAGACTACTGGTTCCTGGTTGCTTTCTCCGCAACTCCACCTGCTGTGACGCAGCCTTCTGCTCTGAGACAGCATTGTGAATGCGCTTGGCGAGAGCAGCAAAGAGGGCGAGATAGACGGCGCGTGAGATGCGGGTTCTGTGTCGGAGATAAAGGGAGGTCAGACTGGAGAGGATCTGTTTGATGGAGCGGTCGGGCGGCAGTAACTTGGACTGCACGGCCATGACGATAAGATCGACTGTGACTGATCAGCCGAAATCGCGGATGGACATGACCAAGTACTACTTGAAGTTGGGATGAAAGTGAAGAAGGGAAGGAATGAGGAGAAGAGAAGAGTTGAAGTTGGGGGAAGATTGGCATGTGAAACCCCCACAAACCCGGGGAAATTCAGCCGAGGAACTCCACCGTGGAGAGTGACATCTCCCTTTACTATGGATTCAATCTATGATTTACGATTTATATTGAAAGCAGATTGACATGGGAATTTTGGAGTCCACAACTGACTGGCTCATATTCATAAGAAAAGCCATTTTTCATCTTATTCTTCGTCTACGCTCTCTACTAATATAAATTCACTCCAAATTCGGTATTTCATTACCACTCCAGTGGTATGAAATTAGTTAGTAGTACTGACGGCATTAATGTACATTCCATCGCATGAAAGCTCCTGATCTCGCAGATCGACTAAATGCACCATCAACCACAGAGCCTCAAGATCCCATGAACGAATTTAGCCCGTTTTAAACTCCGTAGCCACCTGAAAGCACCTGAGATGGCTCAGACCCAGTTCTGAATAGACCTTGAACAGACCTCGAGATAGCCTGAGCTGCGCTGGCAATCTGAGGAATCGGGCCGATAACATGTCCATGGGTCTGATTGAGCCAATTGATTGTGGGCTTGTCAAAGTTTGCAGCGTATTCAAGAACGTTAGGGAAGAGCTGGTGGTGTAGACGAGGGATGTCCAAGCACTTCTGAGGGGCCTCATCTTCATCTAGGGCATGAATTAGTGACTGTATCACTGCCGTCGGGATTCTGCTTCCCCCAGCAGAGCCTGTGACAAAAGCAATACTGCCATCCGGACGAGTTGCAATGACCGGCGAAATCGAAGAAAGTGGGCGCTTCCCGGGCTTGATGAAGTTGTTCGGGGATGCAGGGTAGCCCATCGAATTCTCAGTACCTGGGATGGAAAAGTCTGGAATTGATGCTGGAATTAGTATGTGTCCCTCTCACTGATGCCTATATGCTACTAACCATCCATCTGATCATTCAGAACGATACCATTGTCAGTCATAACGCGGCTGCCAAATGGAAGGTTGACCGTTGTGGTGAGGGAAATGGCCAGTCCACTATTATCGGCTGCAACCATATGCGAAGTACCATGTCTGGAGTAATTATTAGTGTCAAATGGTTCAAATACGCTAGTGCTTAGATGGATGGTCAGTTGCAGATAGAAACTTGACTCACGGTGCCTTTGTCCATTTGTGATCCGGATCATAGAAGCTAACGTTAGTGTGAACGTAGGTATCATTAACACCATGCTTGATACGAGTAAGTCGTGAGTCGGACAGCATTGTTTTCTCCAGCTGCGTAATATTTCTCGTGTAGTCAGGGTCTCCGAAAGACATACGCTAGCTAGATGGTCAGTAGAATGTAAAAGCTCCATGGAGATGAGGGGAGGACTAACGTAGCCGTAAGCAAACTTTATAGACTCGACCATTCGATGAATATTGACGTTATCTTGGCCTGGCTTAATGGAATAGTTGGCATATTTGTTCAACACACCCAGGACATTGAGAACGACAGATCCACAGCTAGGAGTGGTAGTGCTTGTCAATGTATAATTCCGATATTTCATCTGATTAGTCTTTCGAATAGCAATAGTATAGTTCTTCAGGTCATCCTTTGTCATGATCCCTTGGTTTGCATTGATAGCCCGGATTATGCTGTCTGCAATAGAGCCATTGTAAAAGTCATTGACACCATCTGGCCTTGCCATTCTTTGCAAAGTCTTGGCATATCTCTTTCGCGTTATGATGTCCCCTTCCTTGACGAGAGTACCATTCGGTGCAAAATCAGGCCTCCAGGCTGGCTGAAGGAAGAAGTTATGCTTGGGGTCGGTGGAATTCATAGTCCCGTTCAGCGCCCAATCCATCATTACTAGGATATCATTGGTGACATTCCATCCAACGTTGGCCACTTCAATAGCAGGTTGAAATAGATCAGACCAGGAAACATTTCTGCTACCGTAAGTTTTATAGATATACTCCAAGCCACGTAGCTGGCCAGGAACTCCACTTCAAACATGTACCATAAGCATACGACTAGATATCATAACGCGGGATCCATACGTACCTTGCTCTCCCACCGACCTTAGAGCCCATCGGGTCATCTTTGAACATATCCTCGGTAGCTGTTAATGGTGCCTTCTCACGAAAGTCGACCATCTGGTAGGTATTGTCGGGCTTTCGAATCAATGCAAATCCGCCACCGGCGATGCCGCTGTTGTACAGTCCTAAGCGGTGTTTAGCTCTGTGCTTATGCTTGGGATGGTTAATATGGTATGGGATTACTTACCACTGACCCCCACACACAAAACTGTGGCAACCATCTATCAACAAAAGTTAGTGGCATATATCCCTGAGTATGGGACTAGCACAGCTTTTACGCACAGCATCCGCAGCATTTCCACCCTTTTCCAACATGTGAGTTCCGGCTCGGCTACAGAAGCCGGCTTCACTCGAAACAGCACCCTTGGAGCCAGAATCCGTAAGGTTGGTCCTGTCAAAACTGTATCCCCATGTCGATGGGGGCAGTACTTGGCAGGCCAAGGCCAGGTGGAGGCCAATAGCGGCGAGGAATCGCATTTTGCAAATTGGCCTAAAAAGGAAATGCTAAGTTCGAAACTGGAATTATCTGAAGCTCTCAATTTCACAGAAATTTTTTGTCAGATTTGCTACGGATTGATTTCTTTATTTATCCTTTGATACACTGTGGTTTCGAATTTCGAATAAATGGGTCTTCTAAAGATGTATGACTCGAAGATTCTTAAGGAGGTGGTCCAATCTATCAAGCAGAGTCTAATCCGTCTTGACTATTTCAAACAACGATGTAACTTTACTGCCGATTTGGAACTATGAATGACTACAATAAGGCTGGAAAATGATCCTTGAAGATTTTATCAATACGAGGCCTTAGAATATGGCCACAAGTTTTCTCCGTATCCTGAATAACACTTTTACCTTTAGTGAAGTCGACTTTCAATGTGATATTTGTTTGAGCTTGTGCAATTGACACTCTTCTGGTCCCGAAGTCAGACATTGTTGCAACAGTATCTCCTAAGTCTGGGAATTGAATGATGCAATTTATTTCTCGTAAAGGGATGGAGAAAATTGGAGGCCTTCACAATACACCAGTAAGAATGTAGTGTCCATACAGAGCTGCCCCTGTGCAAATTCAAAACGGGCCCGTGTAAGTTGACCAAGAGATTTCACACTTTTGGTTTAGTCATAGACTTGAAGATGAGGACCCTGAGTATATTATAAGACCCACTGGACTTCACACGCAGCCTTGAATACTGGTATGCTACTAAATGTTAGTAGAAATGGACTTTGCAGCGAATTCCAATAGCTCTCATAGATGTTGTGTAGGATTAAGAACTAGAACACTTTTGAGCGCAATTGATAGAGAAATCGAAAGATCTCCGGAATTAATGTCTGACGATTGTCACCAGCGAACTCGATTTTACAAGGTTCCAAATGCGAGTGGAGGATCGGTGGTACTCTCGGCTGAAGCAACCTTATCGACTTCGGCCCGCTCGGCCCGCCAACGTATCCGGACCCACGTGTTAAGGTCACTTTCTTCTGATTAAAAAACTGGAACGTGGCCTTTCCTTGACATTTATCAATTTTTAAGCAGAGGGAAGAAAATATGTGCTATATCGGAAAGCTATGCTTGCCTGAAAGTGCCCAGTCCTACTATCGCGGCGCTCTATAACTGCAATCGGCGCAGCCAACGATTGTCGTTAGAAGAACCACACTCTCCATTGCTTGGTCCATCATCCTTCCGAATCTACATAAGTATATAGCTGATTAACATGTTCAAATTCTCTGTCAGATGATTTTATATAAGTCTAGTCAGAATACAAGGTAGCTACCCCAGTAATTACCAGAGAATCGGAGATACCGTGTCTCTGATTTTAAGACTTCCATAAACCAAGCCAGAATAAGTATGAGAAATACATGCTAATGATCCAAGTAATAAATATAGTGGCCTATCAGTGAAAATAGAGGTCTATTCTCACTGATAATTGGGATATTCTTGTAACAATACTGGTCTACCTAGACGAGTGTTGAATCTGTGCGATAGGTATCGCACCGATTGAGGCTATAGAGCGCCGTCCTACTAGCCATACTCCTCGAAGATTCCTAGAATTAGTACATTACGTGCCGCAGATTGTCCTCTAGAATCTTGAATATGTGGGTGTCTGTCCTCAACTTCACAGTTATATCCCCTAAATATTCATATTTGATACATATGTCTCTCATTTTGAAGAACAATTAGCTATGTCGGCTTCAATGATGATATTTTATACTATCCCAAACCTCGCCATACAGATCCTGTACCCAGCTCACTAGGTTTGGTAAGTTACTATCAACCTAACGCCGATAAGAGGAAGAACTGTGCGAAGTTGAGAGAGAAAAGATTGTTACATCAAGGCAATTGAGTTGTCGTGAGAAAAAAAACAACTCGGCCGCCCAGCCTCTATCGGCTGCTGCACTTGTGTCTCATTGCGGGTAGTGGTGTTTCACTCCCTCCCCACCGAAGGCATTGTCCATCATCTTTCACAAATCGCTAGTGCTGTATGTCCGCTTGGATAAGCACATATGAGCATAGAGGCCTGGCCAACTCACATGGATATGGCGAAGAATTGTCACCTTATACATGCCTGGCAGTCAGCTAAGATAAGACGTCTTGAATAATTTGATGAATATAACTACGGAGGCACGGAAATCGATGATGACCAGAGCGAATCTTGTTGCCTTCGCACAATAAGCAAAAATTTTGGCAAACTCATTACTTAGTAGGGTCCTTTCAAGTGGGGTCCTTTAGCCAGAGCAGAAAGAGGCGCATGCAAGGGCTGCACACCACGATAATCTGCTATGTTGTATTCAAATAGAAATGTAATATTTGTCACGGTATTCCCTCAAAACAATTTGCAATCGACACACCAATTCCTTCAGGGTACTCAATGCCTACTTAGTAGGCGAATATAATTTCACGTCGTCAGTGAAAAGTGGAATTTTTAAATGACAATAATTGTGATGGAATCTTTTGCTTCTAAAATCTCAAATATGCTCAACAATCGAGGGACATTATGCATCTTATTTCGGGAGCCGATTTCCTGTCAGTCAAAATTTTACATATAACGGCAATTGGATGATGCTGCGAGGAATTTTCGGGGCTAGAAGCCGTATCACGCCACATACTACATGACTGTTCTTTGATAGTTGTTGGTAATGATCACACAAAGAAACTTTGATTCGGTAAAGATTGGTATTGTACATAAATTCAAGGTCACTTTCTCCGACAGTCCAGCCCAGAAACTCCAGTCAGAAACGTACAAATTTCACAAATTTGATTATTAAGTGTCAATAAATACGCCTTTATCCTCTGATATGCAACTTTGGTAGTTATTCCTACCAAAATAATCGTCTTTTGGCTCGTTGCACCAGAAGCTTATTAATCCAACGACCGTTTCGGCAAAAAGCAGATGGTAGGGATTGCGAAAAGCAAGACCACGAGACACATTGCTGTCAAAAGGTTAGAACAGAAAGGCTGGGGATAAGTGGATGATGCAAGACTGACAGGGTGGTACAAATGACACTTTCATAAAAGTGTTGGCGATGATTTCTTGCAAGTTCGGAGGAAGATATTTGAATGCAAACCGGTTATCCTGAAGGACGTTTTGAATGATCTACAGAGAGTTAGTTTCTCAGCAACAAGAAGACTTCTCGGTGGAATGAATAACATGCCTTATTTGCCATGGGCTCAAGGGCAAGGTTCTCGATGAGATGATTCTTGAACACACTCCGCATCACAGCAGCCGTGGAATTGACACCCACTAATATACCGAGCTGCTGGGCTAGATAGTAAGTAGTAATTGCAGATGCCCCGCTATCCCTGGGTACTGAGACCGAAACTGCCACGAAGAAAGCTGCATTGAAGGCCATGAAACCAAATCCTTGAATAGCAAGGTAGGAGACTTCCCAAACATTTGGACCCTGTGGCCAACGAACCATGAAAAGGACGACGGCAATTATCATCAGGAGTAGTCCGACAATGGACAATGTTTTGTATTTTCCAGTTCTATATAGCTGAGTCAGAACTGGGAGGACATGGGAGAATAACTTGTTACGGGCGACTTTGCTTACTTTTTGATTGAATATCCAGATATAACTGATCCCAAGACGCTGCCAATGGTGAGCATGACGAAGAATGCTCCAGATGATTTGTTCGACGCGTTCCTAGTCCTGGTGAAATATTCACTCATGTTCGAAATGATCTGGGAAATGTTAGTTGAAAATTCACATACATGGTGTGGGGGACGAACTCCGAATAGCGAGAAGTAGACCAGGAACTGCGCAAGATAAATGACCCATATTTGATTTGCCAGCATTGCCTTTAAAGGCATCAAAGGATATTTGGTCCGATATTTCTCATTCCACCAGAAAGCGAGGCCAAATAGAATGACGCAGCCGATGCTGATCACCAACCTAAGATTTTTCGCCTGCCCGTCTCCACCGAGGGAATGACATAAAACCATCAGAGAGGTGAGCAGAAGGCTCAACAGAATGATTCCCGGGGCATTGACATCGGGCTTGACGGGATCAGCATAACCCTTCGGTGTTTGTTCCGAGTCCTCTTCCGCCTGCGTCGGCAGCCGCCAGTAAGTAGTGAAATAACAAGCTAGTCCGAGGGGAACCTGGAGGAGGAAGGATCTTGGATATGTTAGCCTAGTCGCGTTGATGCTGGAGGATAAAAACTAACAATCGCCATCCTACTAGATCAGTAAGGATTCCGCCAAAAGGACCTCCGGTGCTTATGCCTAGTGGAACAAAAATTCCGAAGTAGCTTCGGATTACTGCAACTTCTCTCGGGGGAGCCAAGTCTTGATTCTCAATCTCAGTATGTCTTTCACGGAATGGGAAAAAGGTGGCTTACCGTTGACGATGACGCTTACAAGATCTGTCATACCAGCAGCTCCGAAACCAGCCACGAGTCTACCACAAATGGCGACCCAGATAGACGGTGCGAGACCCCTTTGGAAGCTGTCAGTTGGTAATTTAAGAACGCAAAAGTTATTTGACTTACGTGATGCCACATCCGACGGCGAATGAGAGATAGGCGATCAATAAGATACACCGCGCGCCATATAAATCACTAAGCCTTCCATACTGTCGTTTATGGTCAGTGATATTTCAGATGCAGGCGACGGGGAGGGTGGAACCTACCATTGGAAGAGTAGTCATATAACCCAGAGTATAAGCAGAGACGAGCCAGGGACCGAGGGCTACCTGCTGGAACCGCGATGCAATTTCGCCATGTGTGGCCAGTACAAATGATTCATCGGCCGCTCCTAGATAGATACCTGAAGACGAACATTAGCATTGCTGAGAGGCAGCTACGTGGAACTCCGGTTTTGTATACCTAGGAAAGCTATGGCTAGAAATCCACGGTCAATGTGAGGTGTTGGTGTCCCTGTCTTGCCATCCTGTCCGGCCTCTCTATCGTGATCTAAGTATGACTGACTCCCATTAAGGGGCGTAGTTTCATCAGACATCACTCCAGTTTGATAATAAGGATTTCCCAATTATGGTTTGCGAAAAAAGATCGTAGAATAGTTGAAAGCAAAACAATTAAAGAGAGTATGGAAATCTGGACCCTAACGGTCGAGCCGTACAGTTTGTTGTAGGTTGATTTTCTCGGACAAGAAGAACAAAAACAAGAAAACACCTTGCGAGAAGGTTGGAAGAGGGATATGCAGTTGATCCTACTCAGGCTTTGTTTTTAAGCAAGGACAGATCTGCCACCCACAAAGATTAGCACACCTGACAAAAGTAATATGGTGTGGGTCGAAGAAGGGAAGAGGCGATGATCGTCAATCAGAGCTGAGATCTTAATGAAAGTGGCGGGGCTCACGGTGCATCATTTTGTGAACACTGGTTCAGTTCATTCCACTAGTGATGCAAGGTAAATCAGCCCAGCAGGCAACATGTATACCTTTTCCCACGCATGGCGCGCTATTGGCTTATAGTCTTACGTTTCTGGTGGCCCCTTCACAAGTTCCATTGCACTTTGCAGTCTTCGAGTGGCTAAAAGATGTTACACAGGATTATCACTTGCATGATATACAACCCAAGATCCGGTGTTGGTCGAGATTATGGAGGGGCTTCTTGAAGATTCGTCTCAGCTGAAAATCTCGCAATATGTCTAGCGCTGGCTCAGCTTTTACTTCACAAATTCCACAAACCTTGATCACATCATGGCTTGAGTTCGATGACGGATTCTTTTTCGTACAGCATTTATCCCAGTAACGTTCTTCTGGGTCTCTTTCATATGCACATCTGAACCCGGCCTTCCCAAGGCGCTCTCTTTACTAGCACCTAGTTAGTACTAGGCAGTCTAATTTTGAATCGCAACATCATTTGAAGAAATATGGCTATGTTCTTCTACATCTAAATGTTGTTCGCTCTATCAAACACTCTGAGAAAATACTCAATCTGGGGCCTAGAAAGGCTCCATCATGGAATACTACGCTTCACGAATGCCTTTTAGGATGGCCATTACGCCCCAGAAGAACTATGAGTCATAGTTGTAATATGAACTTGTCTTTGTACCAGGTCATATGCCTTGTTATTCTTCATGCGTTCGATCTCGCCTGTGATCATGTTTTTGTAGGACTTGCCAGGTGTCTGTCAGAGTCAACCTAGATTCGCAACAGACACAGCCAACTTGAAACCAACTATTTAAAGTAATTCTACTCTACCCTAGTGAGATGGGGGGCATCTCCATACGGACGCAAATCAGATTATGCAATTAAGCTGATCATTTAAATGCTTACGGTCGCAGATTATCTGACGATGCAGTGGCAGGTTCACATAAGACCCATTTCCAGGAACAAAATATCTTAAAATAGGTCGCCATGAACCCTGAAGAACCCCCGCGATCTAGATAAATGAAGATCCAGACCCTTTTAAGTGTTCATGGGTATGAAATCTGTAAAGGTGGCGGTGTGTTGGTAAAAATACACCCAATCTGGCGAAGTCTACCAGCCTCTGTAACTGCGTGTATTTCGCGACCCACTCTACCTCCAATTTCATGAGAATTACGATCGTGTATATTACTTGCTGCAGAGTTGTTAATGCATTAGTCGATCTTTGCTCGGCCTGAAATTGTCAGCCAAGCCACGCAGAATGTCCGATGATAGTTGTAACCCGAGATGCAAGCCTTCCGCCGTGATGCTACAATTATCCTTAGCTATTCAGACACGTTAAAAAATCAACAGCAGGGGCATAGTAAAGTGTGCATTTCTCTTTGTCCATTTTATTCACTCGGAAGCTCATTGTGCTACATAACATACAGAACAGGAAAGAATTGACTCCTACAAGCAGATAATTTACACAATTGAAGAGGGCAAACGATACATCAGCTACTGTACCTCAACCTGTAAATATTATTTGACACCGAAAAAAGGGGCCTCTCGCATGCTCATTGCATCAAATCTGGTGTTACGTGAACAACCTCGTCCCACTTTGCTACACGATGCATGCTTTCGGACCCCCTGTGTCCGGGAGCTTGCTGCAGAGGAAGCTCTCCGTTCAAGGTACCTAGAGAGCTTCCAGCTATGGCTAAAGGCGTGATTCTGCAGATTTGGGGCAATAAATACTCGAGAAGCGAAGATAAACGTCAATTGTGATCTTCAAGTCATACCTTTACCCCTTCGAATCTTTCTGTCATCCCGCTCGACGATGGGCTTCAGCAGTGAGGTGGAAATCCTTCCACTTCCACATCTATCATTTGGGCTTCTAGTCGCTGCTTTCTTCTGTACTGCTTTTGTATCTGCCTTCAGAGTCGGGAAATACTTCCCTCACCATGAGCCCAAAGAAAAAGTCCGTCCACCGTTGTCGGTCAAAAGAGAGCCAGCCCCAATCCGTCAAACAGCCAAGCTAGCGACAGAACAAACGGCATTCAGTGAGATGGAACTATACAAGTGTCTCTATTTCAAGTTGCAGCATCTTGAAGATTATCCAGAAGTCATACCAATTACCAAACAGTCATTGTTGTGGCTACTATCAGAGGGGCTGAAAGACTTCTCGAAGAACCCAGGGGACAATATTCTTTCAATCCGCGATTTCGACAAGGATAAGCTGGCCAAGTTTCTTAGTGATCATCACCAAAAGGTGACGGAGTCTTACAAAGAATATATTGCCCAAAGGCAATCAGGGGGTGCTCGACAGCTGGTCCGAGACCGAGAAGATGCGGAAAGGTGGTTAAGGAAAATCGCGCCATTGAAGCTTGTCGATGGAGCCTGGTTAGGACATTTCAACAAAATAACAATGCCTTTCGCTCTTCGCCCGATTGTGAAACAAACCTGGCAAATATTCACCGAGGAGTTAGGAGATGGAAATATTAATCAGCATCACGTTTACATTTTCGAAGAGCTACTCAAGCAATTCGAGCCCACGTTGCCTTCCCCGATGGAGAAAGAAATCCTCCACCCCCGATACAAGTTTGATAGCCTGAAATATTGGAGAATGGGTGCTGCCCAGTTGATGATCTCTTTGTTCCCGAATGAGTTCCTCCCTGAAATCCTAGGATTCAACATGCACTTTGAAATGCTGCAATTGGACACCATGCAGGCTGCCAAAGAGCTGCCAGAAGTCGGCCTTGATCCATACTATTTCCTTCTTCATGTCTCCATTGATAACTGTCACTCTGGTCATGCTGCCATGTCTATGAACGCCCCTGTGAACTACATCCAACATATATTGGAGACTGAGGGCGAGGAAGCTGCTCAGATTGCGTGGAGGCGAGTCCAAACAGGGTACGTTTTCAGCGAGTGGCTAGGTCAGAAAGACGAAAAAGCAACCGATATCCCCCTCGAATACGACAACGTTCCTTGCAATCAACTCGAGGCGCAGGTTCTTAAGATATTTAGTGCCAAAGCTCATGCAGCGCATGGGCTACACTGCGGCTGCAAGGCTAAAATCAAGAATCGTTCTCTTGATGACTGGCTGGATCCGGTGAAGTTTGCAAATGAAGAATGGCAGCACGACTTCCTTCGATCTTTGAGTACATCCAAGCCATGGATCTACCCTGGAGACAGCAATAAAAGCAGACTCGTGACTGAGCTTCGTTGGGGAGGAAAGATGTTTGGCTCTTTTACAAGAGACGAAGTCAGCATCCTGGCACAATGGATTGACTCCATGAGACCGCATCGCATTCCATATTACTACGACTTCGCTGGGTTTGCGGCAGCTTCACACTGCCAAGGCTGTGGGGAATCCAATTCCTCAGCAGTAACTGCAGATAAATCAAATATTGCCCCTGTGCTCAAGCTTGAAACGACAGTCTTGGCCCACACATTACACATAAAGCAGAGCTCAGACCATCCAGCGGCCGATATCGATTTGTCGCTTCTGATTCCCCTTTGGCATACACAGTCCTGTCTCTTGGAGTCATTTGTATACGCACCAGCACGAACTGCCGACAAGCTTGGATCTGCGGTACTGTGCCTTTTACGAGCGCAATTTGGCTTTCAAACTGAGAGCCCGATTGCCACTGGTATCCATGAGCCCTATGGCGAAGAGGCTGCGGACATTGTCAGCATTGGACTCGAGATAATTGAGCGAGCTTCATTGCAAGTCCCACCAGACTTAAAGACTCTTCTTGCCCGTTGGCCATCCGAGTTCTCCGAGAAAATGCTCCAATTATCCTCAAAGCCCCTCCAAAACTTCAGTGTCCTACTCGGTATGTCCATGGCCATGCTTGAGCTACAGGAGACTGTAGCAAAGGACTCCGGGTCTACTCTTTTGTCACCACAGAGCTACATCAATTTGCAGGCGCTGGTCCGCAGGCAGTACCATTATCTGCAGGAATGCCATAAATACATATCCTCAGATGAGAAAGCGGTTGAGGAGTTCTCGCACGGTTATCGATTGGCCAGAAGCGAGGTACAAAAATGCTTCAAGAATCGAAATTGAACTTGAAGTTGAAAAAATATATGATACGATGGAAGATGTTGAGGTTTTATTCCTTGGGTTGATTTCGAAAGATCTGGCTGACGCACATTGTCCCGGTAATTTCACCTGAAACTACGGTGATACGACTGCAATTGGACTTCCTCGTCATATTAAATATTTCTGAAATGTGAAGTCCTCAGCTCTTCAAAGGTTCAGGCCAATGATCCCGCTGAAGGGCATACTTTACTGTATCATATCCATGCTCATCATCCAATTGGCGATGTTTCAACTATGATTTGAATCAGAGACACCAAATTCATGAAATCTAGTCCTCAGTAAAAAACGACTCTGGAAGATAGAGCAGATGGTAACGTGGTGTATTCTTCATATTTCTGTGCACCCAGCAATGAACCATGTCTTTCTGGGGACGTTTGAACTTCAATTCTTTGCCCTCAGTCCATGTTGTGCCAGATGGTATCCATTGACTTTCATTTTCGGTAGACTCTGGATGCTAACTACTAAACTATACTTAGCGGCTCTGGTATTTCGGTATTATTGTGGATATAAATGAGATGTAAATTTTGAGAAATTGAATATGGATTTGTTCCAGTATTACCACTTGCTCGACTATCTCATATATTCTCTATGTACATTGCTGCTCATTTTTAACACGGATATGCAAGATCAGTGACATCCTGCCATTCCTTGTTCGAGGCATATGACTTTCGTATGGGCTCCAATATGTGGTTGATCATTTCAGCCACCCCATCCTTGATACCATCACCATTAACCCTGCCTTTCTTGCAGTCCGAGAAAAGGTCATCGTATGATTGGTACGTTTTCTTCTCACCGTTCACAAGCAAGCAAGAAAACCCCCTCTTGATGCCCAAACTTGCGCTAACCCGCGTAAACGGAATAATAACCATTTGGACCATGGCGAGGAGTCCACTACCTTCCAACTGACTCTCATCGTAAACACAACCCATGATCTTTTGAGTCACATCATCTGCAGAATCGAGGAATTCGATCTTTGTTGAAGCTGCCTTCGATGAAGACATCTTGGCGCCGCTCAGCGCTGGCAGAAGAGGGTTCACGAGGTGAGCCTTCTGCTCAAATCCTAGACGCGGAAGAACAGAGTTGCCGAAATTGAACATGCCGCGCTATGTGTGAAAGGGTTTAGTAATTGTCGGAGACGTCTGAGTAATAGATAAGAAAGAGACCTACCTGGTCTTCACCACCAAGCTGAAAATGCACCCCTAGAAAGGCCTCGGCCAGAGCCTGTCGTCCGGGACACAGCATTGGGCTAAAGCAAGGTGTCTCGTCGATTTCATTTCCGCATGCCTTAATTCCCGCTTGCGATACTAAAACGGATAGCTGGTGTTCCTTCTTGATAAATTCTGGGTTATAGGTGAAGCTCTCAGACTCTGTGACAAAGGAGATCTTCGATTTAGGAACACCTAAACTGTCGAGGATGGCAGTGATCAGGAACTGATAGTACTTGGTTCGGTGAGCAACACGTTCTATCGACACATCATGGTTGACGAGGAATGCATAGGTATCGGCATAATATACGGTAGTCTCGTTTGGTGTTAGCCTTTAAAATCCAATTCCAATAGGATTCAGGGATTGAGTCAAGTACCTCTACACCTGCTGCAACAAATTCCATCAGTTTAATACAAGGTAATAAGTATCCGAGATGGGCTGCATATCGTTTCTGTTAATGTCTGCCTTTACGAGGCATTCGAATTCTAGTGACTCACGTTTTCCAGTAGGTGCAGTCCCTTCGGAACGAAATTTGTCAGTTCTTCTTGAGTCAATTCAAAACACAGAGCACAGGTTCACTAACCCCAGAATCCTTTGAGGGGTAGCCCATTTTGGAGGCGCTCCTTGATGATGTGCTCATCTTGCACAGCTACCCCACGGGTGATCGACTCATAAACCGTGTCAATTGCCATGATATGATTGGAATAACCAAAAAATACGAGCAGCAGCTGTGAGCTAGAGGAGTAGACTTGAGTAAAGAGCTTTATATATACAAACGCATTTTAGGAGAACTGTCCTAATCGGTTCTGAACTTGAAGTCGAAATTCACACCCCCCGGAATTTACCTGTTATGTAAATAGTAAACTAAATGCTTCGTACATGCAGCCGCATCGAATCACTAGTGCCAAATAACCGCATCTGCAGGGTAACACAAGAATTATTCCGACGGCTGAGCTGAAGTGGGTCTTGGGCTGGGATCGTACTTTTTAAGCATACAATTATGCGGAGTCATAATATATGACACACCACTGCATGAGTGAAATGATCTATCGAGTGGCGCTCTAAGGCGTCACTATACTCCTCAATGAACAATCAAGTGTGCTTCTTCTTCTCATGATGAGCATGAACTGTGTATCAATTACTGGAAGTAGTACTTCCAAGCATCAATTAACTTGAAGTTCTAGTAGAACGACGATATTGATTGCAGTCTATATTCCAGTAAGCTATATATGTGCATACAGTATTAATTCTAACTCAACATTGACGGGCTTGAGACAGAATATGGAGACCTCGTCGTTGTGAGTGGATTTTAGGAAATTGCGGCTACTCAATGTATTCAATAAGCTGAAAGTTTCAGTAGTTGACCTTGGAATACAAAGTTGATTGTCAGCAATCTTGAGATCTTCAATCAAAAATCACAAACTTGATTTTACGTGACGAAAGGAGTTTTAAGCGATATATTTAGATTTTGTTTAAACATGACGTGCCCCAATTCTGTCAATGACAGCACGTTCAAATTTGCTTCGAGGGCCTCAGGAAATAGGAGATCATGGGTCGATCCTCGACACCATCAACAGGCTGAGTAACACGATGGACAGGAGAATGGAGACGACCACCAGTTTGTCGCTGCAACGAATTGGCAATGTTTACGAGGATGTACTGGCTGTTAGGCTCAATCCATAGCCACTCCTTTGTCTCCGGGACCTGAAGCTGACTAGCCCACTTCTCGCACCAGAGCAGGGTGATGGATCCCCCATCAGTGTGTGTAGTATTCGGGACATCGTTGACGGTGGGCTCCGTTGGACCAGACAGGAGCTTCAGGCCGCTGTCGTTAGGTTCATCAACTTTGTGGGTGCTTTCCAGGTCGGAAGAACCACTAAGAGATAGACCCGCAGAGAGGGCTCGGAGGCAAGTTCGTGAGATTTTGTCACAAGTGTCGGAGAACTCCTCTAGCAGCTGGCTGTATGGTACCAACTTTCTCGGCAGGTTGACAGTCTTTCGTTCGTCACGAGCAATCTACATCGCATGTTAGCTTTGATTCGAGATGTATAGGCCCTTAAAAGATACCTCGTAGGACTCATGACCAGGCCCTGTCTTATAACCCCGATCAATGCCATCTCTAAAGTCCTTCATTTTCTCATCTCGCGAAAGCGAGAAATAGTCACCGCATGCCTTGTACAATTTTTTGATCTCGTTGGAGACAGTCTCGGATTTTTGCCCACTAAACGAAAGGTAGAAGAATCCAACTTCCTCTGCCGCCTTGACGAGCTTCTCGATCTCAGCACTATCGTTCGCTTCAAGCTTGTCGACATTGATGACGCTCAGGTTGGAGATCTGTAAGGGTTGCTCGCCAATCATCTTTGTGATGATGGGAGCGGTGGATGTTGCGGTTTGGCTCATTTTGATAAAGATGAAAGAACCGAAGAACTGTCAATCTTGATGATTAGGATAAGCTATGATGCTTCTGTACCTGGAGCAAACGGATGTAGAAAGAAAAACACCGAACTGTCTGATAGAAAAAAGTGATAATCAACTTGCTACCTGCTTAGTACTGGTATTTCAATTCACCGCTTCATATTCGAGGTAAGCTAGAAATATGATTGATCTGCCCTATGTCGATTTAGTTCGATCGTCATAGGTACCTTGATGCTACGAAGCTAGTGGATGAATCATCGCAAAGGTCTAGGTGGCCCAATGATCCATGCACGGCATTTGCAATAAAAGACCTGGGTAGCATTGTTGCTGCACGAGTTATTCCAGTGACAATGGCGTGACCAGACCATGACCTAACCTCCAAGCTTGCAATCATCGCAAACAAACGCGTTGATATCTGCATGTATAATACCGATTTCCACCAGACTAAGTGGACCAGTAGTAATTTACGGATACCGATCGTTACGACCGTATGAGCACTGTACTGGTACCGCGGTAATATGCAACTATTCACGACACGAGTTGCGGGGCCCCACTCGATCGATTGGATCGCCCGATGAAGAAAATATCTCCGTCCAATATATTGACGCAAATGCACTTCCAGTACATATGTATGCAAGCTGTGCAGTATCTGCAACGTATCCGCATGTATGTAGATGTTGTGACACCAGGAACCTGCATATCAAGGTGTAGCTGGAAAAATTCAATTGATCGACATGCTTCTTGCAGAGCAAAAACTCCCAAAAGTTACACCGCTGGTCCTCAGGGGGCCGTGCATTGATTGGAACGTGAATTAGCTTCTCGATTCAACTTTTGTGGCTATTTGGTACATTAGTGTATCGATGGTGGGTGGCTATACTTCACTATTCGAGACCCGGACAGAGGAGCTTTGTATGTATGTAGCCTGTCTTCGATAGTTCACATTATGAGAGAAAGAAAAAAGAAACCTTGAAGGGGCCACAAGAGCTTTTTGGTGGGCCAAACATAAAGCACTGTGAGCTGCCACTCCGTCTGCTATAAATTGATATTATCTCACACATTCAAGGCCAGGCCGACATCATATTCCCGTTTGTTGCTTGCCACAAAGAACAGTAATCGATATGTGTGGAATTTCAGCCTTGGTTCAAATCCAAGGACCAGAACATCTCCCTCGGCCGGACCGTAATGCTATCAATGATGAGGTAAACAAAAGTCTAGATATTATCAAGCACCGGGGGCCAGATGCACGAGGTACCTGGATAAGCTCGGATAGCCAAGCAGGTACGCAGAATTCGTCCTTGCTCATAGCCGTCAGTCCAGATCTCTGAAATAAAATAGCTCTTGGACATGTCCGACTCTCGATTGTCGATCTTTCGCCCGACGGAAACCAACCCTTCATTGACCACGATTCCGGGATCTGCGCAGTAGTCAACGGCGAGCTCTATGGTGCTGAGGCTTACCACGAGCAATTGAAAAATGAATACAAATTCCAGGGCAACTCTGACTGCGAGATCGTGATTGCTTTGTACAAACATTATGGGCGGGGGTTTATGTCTCATCTCCGTGGAGAGTTCGCCTTCGTGCTGTGGGACACAAAGAGACAATTGCTGTTTGCTGCCAGGGATCGATACGGTATCAAGCCCCTGTACTATACTGTCCTTGAAGGCGAGAATGGTGGAAAAAAACTGGCCGTGGCCACCGAGATGAAGGCATTCCTTCCGTATGGGTGGAAGCCTCATTGGGATGTTGACTCCATTCGGGGGCATTCGTGGAAATGCGGCGAGAACACATTCTTCAAGGGCGTCAAGAAAGTATGTTCGCAGGATCTTACTCCTGTATCTATTCACATACTGGTTGTTATCTGAAATGTCTAACCTATTTTCACTCTGGATAGATCCTCCCGGCCCATTATCTCACCTACCAAGAAGGAGGTGACATTAAGCAGACAGTTTACTGGGATACCGATTTCCCAGATAAGGTAAGCCATATATAATCTCAAGTTCTACCTTACAGGAGATGGCGTGACTGCAATGTCTCGAATTTCCGCTGCTATTCAACATGGCGCGTTTTTTCAATTCCGTCCTATCTACACTCACATATCTGATCAAAGACACGGAGCACTAACTGAATGTCGCAGAGGGTAACTGAGACACGGACCGAGGCCGAAATGGTTGAAGGTGTCAGAGAACGGCTCTTGGATTCGATCCGCAATCGTCTTCGAGGTGATGTTCCCGTTGGTGTCTATTTAAGTGGTGGTTTGGACTCGTCCACTGTCGCTGGAATGGCAGCCCATCTGATCAAGGAAGAAAGATCGAAGCTCAATAACGATACTATTGGGGATCTCTCTCGTCTGAAGTGTTTCACGGTTCAATTTGATAAGGATAGTGGTGTGGATGAGTCTGGTCAGTTCTAGAGTTCTCCAGGCATGCTAGCACCAAGTTTAGACATTGGCTAACATATCATAGAGATTGCAAAGCGCACAGCAGACTGGCTTGGTGTCGAGTACCATGCCGTTCACATGGACGAAGAAAACCTGGCCAAACGATTCGAAGACGCCGTCTGGTTTAGCGAATTCCCATTCCCAGATCTGAATGGACTCGGGAAATTGGCTCTTGCGGAGAAGGTTCATTCATTGGGCATGAAAGTTATGCTCAGTGGTACGTTTATATCACCTTACGGAGCGCGATTTGAGGGATGTTAACACAGAGACTATATATAGGCGAAGGCTCAGACGAACACTTTGGCGGCTATGCCGATTTCCGTCCCGATGCAATTCAAGAAAGAGATCACTCCTGGGCCCCCTCACATATCCCTGAAGCGGATCGCGAAGTGGCTTTTAATGCTGCACGATCCAAGACTGGCGCCATCGTTTTTGGAAACGCTTCATACACAGTCCCCGAGTCGACAGCAGCGATGGTCAATAATACACACACGATCAGCGAAATCGCCGCTTGTGGAAATATGCCATTCCTCCCTTGGACTGATGCATACTTGGCGTCAGGTGGAGATCCTGAGACCCGACTTGCGGAAGAAATGGACGGACGTGCTCTGGAGGCAATGGAAAAGAAATGGCACCCTCTCCATACATCTCAGTACATCTGGCTGAAGTCTTACCTGCCCAACTTCATTCTCCGTTGGGGTGGTGACAATATGGACATGGCGCACAGTGTTGAAAGTCGGCCACCTTTCTTAGACCATCATCTCACTGAGTATGTCAACAATCTGCCACCCAGTCTGAAGATGAAATATGACCCATCTTCTGGTATCCCCGGTGAGTACGGTGCTTTCAAGGAGAAGTACATTCTCCGCGAGGCAGCCAAGCCCTTCCTTACCGAGGAGATCTACTCAAATCGTAAAGCATCATACGTTGGGCCTTCATTGTACAAACAAGGTGGACCAATTCACCAGCTATATTCAAGACTCCTTTCAAAAGAGAATGTGGAGCGGCTTGGATTTGTGGATTGGCAACGTGCGGAAGATTTCCTCAACAGAACATTCATTGAAGGAGATCGTAAAGCCTTCCGTGTGGCTACTATGATTGCCCAATTTGTTGTCCTCAGCCAGAGGTTCGGCGTTGCGTCTGCCGCACCCCTACCGAATTGAGTTATTGCTTAACTTTAGATACAAATAGAATTTATGCTATTTACTGTGGGATTCGATTGGAACTGGCTTCACTTAGAACAGAGCAAAGACGCAGAGAAATCGCTCGGAGTGAAATGGCTTCCTCAGCACCATCTGCTATCAATTCCGCACAAATTTGTGAAATCTTGATCCTCGTTTCCAGCCTCTAATAATCTACGAACACCCGGAGTATTAAGTTATTCCTCCGTTGAGGAAATTTTGAAAACCCCAAAGTCATTCACTCGACTCTGGGGATTTCACAACTTCAAATTGAAAGTTTGCTCAACTCTGTGGAGTAAAACAGCCCTGACTGGGTCGGGGATACTTCGGAGATACGTGAAGCACGAGTCAATCAAATTTAACCTTCTTTTCCTCAAGACTTCTATTCACCCTACACTCTTTTTCATCGAACATTTTGTGAAGAGACTCCATATCCTTTGAAGAGTCGGGTATGGACTCCGCAAAATCTTCATATGCAGGAAGTCGATATCGGAAATCTCATACTAAATCTCGTCTCGGGTGTGGAAACTGCAAGAAGAGGCGAATCAAGGTAGATTAACTACTTGTCCCTTCTGTAAGTGGGCCGACGCTTATCAATTATTTAGTGCGATGAGGGCAGGCCTGAGTGTATGCAGTGCATACGCCACTCGGTCAAATGCAATTACAGCCAAGCTTCTTCTTCTTCCTCCCCAGCTAGAACGAGAACCACACCTGAAGTAGCGGCAAAGAGCTTCAGTGGGGAACTGGCGACGGAAAATCCGTTCATCTCTTCCTCACAGTCAGAATTTGTTGTGCCCAAAAGAGCTCATAGTAGGGGAAGCCATAATGTGGAGCAACTGTCTCCATCGGCCTCTTCAGAAGCGACGGTCACTCGTCGACAGTTCCAGTTCACAGCGAGTGACATGATCCTATTTCATCATTGTCTCTCCGCAAATGATCTCAAAGACCATTTACCAGATGAGCTGATTCGACTGGGATTCTCTGTGCAATATGTAATGCATCTGCTTCTAGCAGTTGCTGGTTTCCATCTCAATAAGGTACCAGCAAAAAGTCGCGTGGAGAGATTTATGAGTCCAAGCTTTGATTATTATGCCGAGGCTGAACGTCATCTCAACACCGCCATTGTAGAGATTACAGCTATGAGCTCCCAGTTGCATGAGGGGTGTAGTGATAGCATCTATATCGCAGCCGTTTTTATCTTTATCTGCTCACTTGCTAGAGGTCCTCAATCTGGCGAGTACTTATGTTTCCGCGATGACAACGATATCCCGACAATAAGTCTTTTCCATGGACTGCGCTCTATAACTGAGGCTATCAATAGTATTGGCTCTGTTCCGGCAATATCAGAGATACAACCTCGTGTTAGACCAGACCAGCGGCAAGAAAGCATGAACGAACTCGAAGAGCAAGCCCCTTTCTCCCAAATTCAAGAACGAGTTGAGGAAAATTACCAGCATTTCTACTCAAAGCCACTAAGGGATCTGCAAATCTTGATCATGGATACATTTCCGTCCAATGACCCGCGTCATTCTTCATATGTTGAGATATTCGAGCTACTCGTATCCCGATACGATGCCATATTTGGTAGCAAAGCTCCAGTCGCGGGCCCTGAAGTTTGGCCACAAATATTTAGTTGGCTGTACATGCTTCCTGCTATCGTTACGTTGGATATGCAACAGCGTCACCCTATCGCATTGCTCCTGTTCGCTTATTTTACTGTTTTGCTTTATCAACTTGACTTCGTTTGGTTCATCAAGGAATGGCCTTCGCATATTCTCAAAGCTGTTTCTCACTCATTGGATGACACGTATCAGCCATTATTGTCATGGCCGCTTGAATGGACCCAGCTTATTGATAGATAGACCTATGCATTCTCAAGAGAATGGACTATAATGCAATGTACAGCCGGCTCGGTTCTGAACAAGTAAATTCGCTGATAAGTACCTGAAAATGCTTCTATCAGTGATAGAAGCATTTTGGCTCCATTGGGACTTGGACCTATCGCAGATAGACTCTTAGTAAAATGATTAGAAATGTGACCGATAATCCAATGGACTTTAAATTATGGCAGATACTACAATTATCCTCGTAGTTACGACACCTGATACATGGATCACAGGTACGGACTACCCTCCAGGGCTTACAATTCTGTCCATCTTTTTTTGGGGGATTTCGAGTATCCCCCCTCAAGTTTTCCCCCTTGTTTTTGAAACTATTATTACGGTGCCCGAGGATACTCCAGGATACCAACTTGTGAATTTTGTACTGTAATCGTGCAAGACGCCGAAGCCCCACAACTTTTGTATATTTCAGATCTGACCAATAACAGGTCGTTACACCTCCCACTAGAAGAAATTCCACGAAGATGATTGGTCAAAACAAAACGAATGCGAACTTCCTAATTGGGATTGTAGATCCTCAGCTACTCTTCGAACGAAAATTGTTAAACCGAGCCCCTTATAGCCGAGAATGAGCACGGTAGTGAGTATATAAGAGTATAAGAGGATCCAATCATCTCGTCTTCCTGAATTTTATTTTTTTTCAACAACTTTCCCATTGTCATCTTTCAATATTTCCATCGTCCCAATGGCTGATCCGACGCAAAAGGTCTATCGAGCTTGGCCGAAAGGACCTCCGACATACCAACAAGCCAACTCAATCTCTTCTGACATTACGCAGAGTCGAAAGTGGAATTACTCACTCTTTGACTGTTGCACTCCGGGCACACTCTGTGAGTATCCTCATGCGCATCTGTAACAATTGAATAGCTAATCTAATTTCATCAAGGTTTGACAAGCTGTTGTCTCCCATGTCTGACATACGGAAAAACTCAGACTAGGATAAAAGACTCAAGCTTGCAGGGTTTCAGCTACATAAATGGGCCCGTAAGTATGGACGCAGATCTAACCAATGCAACGATGCTAACTTGTTACCGCAGTGTGCCATCTGGAGCTTCCTTAGTCTGGGAGCTATGCAGTGGATCATGCAAACCATTACACGCGGGGAAATGAGAGAACAATATGGAATTGAAGGTTCCTGCTGTGGTGATTGCTGCGTGTCGGTGTTTTGTGGCTGCTGTGCACTCATCCAAGAAGAAAAGGAAGCAGAGCTTCGAACGAGACCTGAGCTTGTTGGCTACCAGAAACCACCCCATATGACTATTCCATAACTTCTCTCCTTTGCATGTGTCAAACATCCATGCATTCACTACTATGATATTCTTACTTTCGCTTGTCAATCTTGCCAATTGGTTGCCGTGGGATCAATCCTTTGCTTACCGTTTTCCTATGTTCTCTTTTGTGTCCAACTCCAGTACATGCATCTTTTTCTTTTCCTTTTTTTTGTCTTTTTGAATTCAAATAAAGCTATTTGGGTATGATAAGCCCTTCTGTAGAAATGAATATGCAATACAAGTGTAATTGAATAATTTGGAAACTACTCAATTACACTTGTATTGCATATAAGTACTATGCCAATAGTACCTACTACTGTTCCAACAGTGTTCTTATAAATACTTGGAGTCCATTCGCAGGTATGCTATCATAAGATGAATTTGATACATATATAAAGAAAAAGTTAATTAGTGTTCTTGCTTGCTCGTGAGACATGGGGGATAGAGAGCATACTATGAAAATTCTCGGATTCCAGTGCAGATCTATATCATCAAAGGTGCTAATCTTATGATTTTGATATCTTTTGATTTTGATAGTATCAAAATCGTGTCTACTTATGCGTTATAATTATTAAATATTGTAGTGTTGCGGGTGCTATACAACCGCGCTGCTCTTATACCCACAAGTTATGATCTAAGCACTAGTATGGGTACATACAGCTTCAAGTAAATACACAACTAAATGCCAAGTTTTTAAATTCTTTCTATCATTTGGGAATATCTTACAAGTAACTCTCTGTAAAGAAATACTACTTATTTCGTGCCTCTCTACAAGCTGTGGATATGACGCTGCGCCCTCATTAGCTAATCTGCTCGGCCCCGTAAACAGCGGCAATCCGGCTTCCCCCAGTCGCTCCACCTTCATCTACCCAAGCAGCCACCATGTCCTCCAAAAAGATCGAACAATGGGAAATTGAGCGTTACTGGGAGATTTTCGCATCTCTTTCCAATGGCCAGCCCCGCTTAACTAGTGCACAGGCCGCCTCCGTGCTGCGTAACAGTCGCCTGCGCGATGACCAGCTTGAGAAGGTCTGGGATATCGCGGACGTGGACGGTGATGGAGAGCTTGATTTCGAGGAATTCTGCGTCGCAATGCGCCTTGTATTTGACCTTGTTAATGGCGTACGTATTGATCCTTTTCCTATTGCCTTTCTTGTGCTATCACCCCACCATCTCGGATGAATTGCCCTCCTCCCTCTTCCCTTCCCCCAATTCGTGGCTGACGGCATTCTTTCGTATAGGAGCTACAAGAAGTCCCCGCTGTTTTGCCAGATTGGCTCGTCCCGGAATCAAAGTCACACCTTGTACATGCAACGCGAGCATTGAGCGGCCGCCCCGAACAGTTCGAGCGGATAGAGGATGAGGATGATAGCCTTGGCCTCAAGGACGGTTTCGAGTGGTATATGAAACCAGCGGACAAGGCCAAATATGAGGAAATTTATAACGCAAATCGGAGCCCCCGTGGCCAGACTACCTGTCAGAAGATACCCCCAAGACGCTTAACTATCACCCGCTGACCCGCGATCTGCAGTCGAATCCCTACAACCCCTATATGATTCTCTTGATGTTCCTGACACCGACATTCGCTCTGCATGGAACCTCGTCAACCCCTCTGTCGCACCCGCAATCAACAAAGATGCCACCCTCGCCTTCCTGCACATCCTCAACTACCGACATGAGGGATATCGGATTCCACGAGCCATCCCCGCATCTCTTCGAGCCTCGTTCGAGAACAACCAGATCGATTACCAGGTAGACAACGCACCTGCCCAACGCTGGGGTACGGAAGGCAATGTGGAAACAACAAGCGGTCGTAAGGCAAAGTTTGGCGACTCATACTTGAGCCGATTAGGAGTGGGCGGCAAGGGCTCATATCAGCCGAAAGGCACTGATTTCAGTGAAACCGTCCAGGACGAAGAGTGGGAGAAGGTCCGGTTGCGCCGTGAGCTAGCAGAGATCGAGTCCAAGCTTAACGCGGCAAACCAAGCCTCTGACAACAGACGCGACCAGCCTCGCAATGATGGCCGACCCAATTGGGTTTTAATCAAGAAAGAAGCGCTCCAGCTACTTGAATACAAGGAACGAGAGCTTCGAGAACTGCGTGAGGGCGTTGGACGCTCGAAGGATGGACAAGAGCTTGAACGATCAAGGGAAGATGTTAAGACTGTCGGAGAGCAGGTTGAAGGGCTAAAGAGTCATCTGGCTCAGCGCAAGGGAACTCTTGCCGATATTCGCCAGCAGATTGAAGAAGAGAGGTCTCGTCGATAGAAACCCCGAAGATGTACTTGATGCTGCTATCTTTATCTGGGTTGTATTGGCTGCATTTTGATACATTTTCTGTACAGCCACATTCCGGGAAAGGAGCTATAGGCGCTCAATGGATTATTGTTTCACGTTGCCAGCGAAGACGATGTTAGTATAGTATATAGCAGAATATCCATTTTTGATATAATCAAGCAAATAGGAACTTGCTCACATATTCCAACAATCAGACCAAATAGGAGAGCAGACTTCAGAAAATGACATATTCTGGTTTACGACAAGGACTGCAACCCTTTGGTTCAAGCATGGAGACCATCTATGGATTGAATGAAGCTCGGGAGAACCAACCGCCAGCTAGCAGTCCTAGTATACCTGTACTACTGAGCATCATGATGAACTCCAAGAGTTCATGCCCACATACGAGTACCCAGATACTACTAACTAACACTACTGAACTGTAACTAGTACGGAACAAGTTGAGACTCGGCCTTCAGATTCTAAGTTGATCAATGCCTGGAAAAGTCTACCTTGATATGAAACCGTGTTGCTTTCGCATGCAATTCAAATTTAATATCGTATATTGTACAGGATGTGACTGCGAACTGAAAGGGTAAAAAGCCATTAATGATCAAAGACCAGGTGAACGTTCAGAGAATCTGATCATGCACGCCCTTCTGCGAGTTGAAACGTGAGACCAGCGAGCCAATCGCGATAGAGTTAAGCATGCTATACAAATGATATGCTGAACAATTAGAGGCTGAAACTTCATGAGAAGCTGTTTCTGTAGATAGTCGCACAAGATCAAGCCATGAGGGATTCACCCCCATCACGCTTAGTTTCCACAGCCACGAAGGCATGCCCGGTCTTATCCAGACCCTTCTCAGCCCGAGAATAGGCCTCTTCGCTACGATCAGTCAAAATAGCAAGTTCATCATCAGAAAGAACAGACTGATCGTTAATCTCAAACTGCTCAAATTCATCTTCTCCCAGAGCCTGACGCAGATCTTCAAGCTCTTGGGCATTAGCATTCGAGTCGAGCAAAGAGCGGAATTTGCCCTTCTGAATGACGAGCCGTTCAAGACGACGTTTGGAATCTGCTTTTTCGAGTAATGTTTGTTCCACAGTTCCCTTTGTGGCAAGTCTGTAGACGATGACGGGCTTCTTTTGTCCGATGCGGTGGGCTCGGTCTTGAGCTTGGAGATCTTGTTGTGGGTTCCAGTCGGAATCAAAGAGAATGACCGTATCCGCGGCCGTGAGATTGATTCCTTGTCCACCGGCACGAGTACTCAGTAGGAAAATCTTATGGGTCTTGGTTGTGTTGAATGCTTTGATTTGGGCTTGTCGGTCAGATTGAGCCATGGCTCCGTCAATACGACAGCAAGGCCAAGAGCGTAGTTGCGTTGCCCATTCCTCGATGATACTCAGTTGTGTCTTAAATTGAGAGAAAATCAGAATCTTGTGTCCCTTTTTCAAGAGATGTGGGACAAGACGGTCTAAAAGAAGCATCTTCCCAGAAGCTGACACTAAGGATTCGTCTACTTCCGATGTCTCATCCGTCCAAGGCCAGTAGAAGTTGTGTGGAGAATTGCATGCTAGCCGAGCCTGCAGCACAGGGTTTTGCATCTTCTTTTGACCAATTTCTTTTTCTGCGGGCGATTGTCAGCTAGCTTTCAAAATTAAGGAGGATAACAGTTGACTCACTCGCAAGCTTGATTGTCTCGGCTCTTTCAATCTCCTCAAGCTCGGTGTCACTTTTTTCAGGCTCCTCTTCTTCTATTTCGACGCCATTGTCAAGCATACGCAACCTCTTGTCAAACTCTCTATCGCCCATTTCTTTGTAACTTTGAGGACCACGGCGACGGCGACCAGAGCCGGTACTTCCATTGGGAGTGGAAGATCCACTTGATCGCACGCTCTTGTTCGGTGTATCAGATTCGCTGCTTTCTCGCCGGCGTTTCCGACTTGAAGAGCGAGATAAACTGGGGTTCTTGGCCGTCAACCGCTCCAATGCCTTTGTTTCAAGGTATTGACGACCAGTGCCGCTAAGAATCTCTCTGTAGAGTTCCTTTTGCTCCGATGTCAGCGGGGCATACAAAATGTACTCGCGCTTCTTTGGAAGATCGGTTTCCACATCAGTCTTGATTCGTCGTAGAAGGAACGGCTTTAATATGGAATGCATTGTTGTGACAAGGTTTCTCTTCCGGCGCTCAAGAACGTCTGCTTGTCCGCTGTCATCTAGAACAGAGGAAAAGTCGAACCAACTTTCGAAGCTATTCAAGTCGTCAAACACCTCTGGCAGGAGGAAATGCAACAAAGACCACAATTCGGAAATATTATTCTGCAACGGTGTTCCCGTGATGAGAAGTCTGTTGGCAGATCTATAGGCCATGAGTTCTTTAATTAGACGACAGTTCATATTCTTCAGGCGATGCCCTTCGTCCTGTGATTGAATTAGCCGTGTTGATGACATGCGCAGTAAAGAGCTAGTACTTACCACCACAATGTATCTCCATTGATACTGCCCAAGGAACTTGCGATCATTCATACAAATCTCATAAGAGGTACATACAATGGGAAAGTCCATGTCACCCTGGTTGCGCATCTTCATGTGCTTGCTTCGGAGCTCTGCTCGTTCAGTCTTCGACCCGTGGTATAAGACAGTATTGATCTCAGGAGTCCACCTTTTGAACTCGTCCACCCAGTTACTGACGGTACTGAGAGGGGCGGCGATTAGAAAGGGCCCAGATACATTGTTTTCCTTCAAGAAAGCAATTATTGAGATGGCTTGAACTGTTTTCCCCAATCCCATTTCATCGGCCAGAATACCAGAGAGGCCGTTCATCCATAGCGTCTTCAGCCACTCAAGACCCTCTAGCTGGTAGGTGCGCATCTGGCCACCCGAAACCAGCGCTGGTTGTTGAGTCGCAACCAGATCCTGCTCACCTATAGCAGTTGGCTTTGACTCGTACTCATCCGCTGCAGTCTCTAGTGCTTCCTGCACAGTGGGATTGTCGTCCTTGACCTCAACGTCGGCCTTTTTGAAATAGCTGGAAATAGTCCCACCCCCACTCTTCCTTGGGCGGCCTTTCTTCTGTTTTGGTGCATCACTGGTTACGAGCTCTTCTTCTTCCACTGCGGCGCCTGAGTTGCGGTTTCTCGTGCTTCGTCGATTGGTGGTCGTAGCTGCGGGTGTAGTTGTTGGCTTCTTTTTTTCTTCGTCCGCGGATTGTTGGCGCTTAATGGCTCGTTGGCGGGCCTCTTCTTGCTGCTTTTTCATCTTGTCTGACATGAGAGCGACAAATAACTTTTGACAAAAAGCCGGTTAGCACGGGTTGACTCGTATCAGCCAGACTCAGTAGCCTCGATATGTAATCTTACCGAACTACTCTGCAGCAGGTGCATCAGCCCCTTGGCTTTGGCATCCATGCCCTCAATATCCTCATTCTCATCTCCTTTCTTCCCATCCGTTGAGCTATCACCTTCGTTGTCTGAACCAGGTTTCGTCTCTCCATTTGTGAGTTCGGTCATCGGGGATGAGGGTATCGTCGATTCGGGCTGCAGAGTACCGGCACGGGAATCAGTAGGGGTGACCGTTGGAGACCCGGCTGTTAACATTTTGGATTCCTTGTAGTTTCGAAAGCGACTGAATTAAAACAAGGACAGTGTGCGCAAATGATCAAAAGTTGAGGATATGATAGAACGTCATTCCTAGGGATAAGAATTCCTGGCAGAATCAGGGTTTCGCTTGTTTCCCGAGCGGTTTAGACTCGGAGAAGAATACAAATGAAATTGGAAATATATATCGCACTGGTGACACTGGCGATTGAATTACCTCGAGTCTTTCCGACTGTGAGTAAAGACTCGATTGTAAATTGCGAGGAGTGACTCGCGTGTTGGAACGCGGATTTTCGCGTCGGTGCACGGGCCAATTTTAAATGGAGGAACGTCATTTCTCGACTCGACGAGTCAAGCCTTCTTCAGGTACTCAGTATGATAATACTAACTAAAAACTAATAAGTAAACAAGATCTCATGCAACGGAAGTTCCTCCGTTGCTCGCAAGAATCACACTTTTTTTAACTTAGTACACTTGTGTACACACAACTTTTGGTCTCATACATAGGATTTCCTCCCTTCTTCCTCCATCTATAAGATTACATTTTGATTGTTGTGATGCCATAAATATCCTCGAAACCTCAACAAGCCTTCCCATATCATCTCATCGAAGCCGCACTCATGCAGTTGGACATGATCACAATCAACGGTAGCCTCTTCGTGAGCTTCAAGCATTACTTAGCCCTCCTCCGCGTCTGGACTCAAGTCAATAAACTCGAAAATACCATTTTCTGAAATTTGCGGGCTAATGGACGGCTGTGGTTTCATGCGGGGGTCTGCAAGTTGGACATTGGGAGGACAAGCGAATGTTTTGGTGTAATCTAGAACATCGTTTACTTCGATGATTATGTCTGAGACACGATCATGAATATTATTGTACAAATTTCTGTCGGAAAACCCCGTCTGGTGCCTCAGTGGGCTAAGGGTCCCCGGGAGCTCAGCTGACACGAACTGGGGCTGTGCTTCGCCTCGGAAAACTTGCTTTTCACGCTCTCGTTTCGCATCTTCGATTTGTCGCTCGTATCGGTATTGGGACTCAGATGGATGAATGTCATTCAGTGACCAGCACCCTCCCAGGGACCTTGTGACTGGCGAATCCTGTAAGCGGGATGTCACCTGCGTCCCTTTGGGCAATCTTGATGGGCTCTCATTGATATCGAGAGGTAATGGTACATGAGGAGTATGTGTTGCTTGGTTTTGAGCCTCTCGATCTCGTGCTAGCTTTATCAGCCTGTCGAATGGTTGATTGCGATATGCGAACGATAGTCGTGCCTCTTGCTTTGGACCAACGCGTAGTCGAGTGTGCTCGGAAATTTTCACTGATTCTGATGCCCTCTTGCAAGTTTTCTCACGAACTCTCTTTAGCGCTTCCAGGAAATTATCTCGCTGATAAAATGGTGTGTGTTCTTTCCATATCTTAAGCGGGTGGTTGTCGATATCTTCCCTGATAACGTCTCGGGGGTTGATCGTGAAATATGGACCTCCTTTGGAATGCATGCTTTTGGCAAAGGAAGGCAGTGCATTGAATGAGGGACCAGGTGCACAGTCTCGAATCGGTCCCTGGGGACTGATATAACTTTCCGCTGGTAAGGTCCAGTTATCCTTCCACTGGAATTTCTCGGTGACACTTAAGGTCTCAGTCTGCTTTTTAGAACTTAGCTCAACCATTGGGCTGGCCCATTCGCCTGCCAACCTTTCGCTTAGATTATGTTGGCGGAGAAACTGTCGGGCTGCTAGTATGTCATCTGCTCGGCAAAATTCGAGTTCAGGGTCAGTGATCTCCAGGATTCTGTTGTGATATTGTCTCGATATTTTTCGAAGAACCAATTGATGTGGGACTTCGTTTCTTCTAAGAATACTTTGGTCGATACCCATAATATGAGTCAATTGTTGTGACCGCATCTTGGCCAAGGCCTGATCTTCACGATATATCTGTTGACTGCGTGTATCAAGATAACGAGACAAGTTCGCTCGATCATCTCCGTTTATGCCTAGTTTGATGCACATATTCTCCCAGTTGTAGATTTTGAGGAGTGCAGTTGTAATTTGCAGTTGCATTGCCGGCTTCAGGTCCTTCCATGTCGGGTCGATGATCTATTCAAGCGCATTCAGCATCTTCAGCATCGAGACAAGGGCACATACAGGGACTTACTTTCAGACCAAGTGTGATTTGATCGTCAGCGGGCCCATAGTCGGTGTCAGAAACACTAAGGTTGTCTGTCAGGTCAAATCCATTCTCGTCTGCGGCTGCCATTGCCACCATATTGTCGTTGTAGGTTTGATTTAAACCACAGTTGCTCGTGCCCCAATCAACATAAGGAGGATCGTGTAACTCCCTGGCCGCTTTTCCATCTAATCCTTGTTGGATGGTCGTTCGATCGATGAACTGTGAAACTGGGAGAACCGAACAAGCTGCTGGGGGCAAGGCGGGATCAAATTCGACAACCTCGGGGTTGGTTGTGATAGTGACTCTGCGCGAAAACGATTTTTTGTCTTGCGCAATAAATTTTTGGGGATAACTCGAAGCTGATACTGATATCTCGCGCGCTAAGTGCATTGAATCCAATAGCGCCGACGTTCTGGTCTCAGATTCGGGTTCACCGAATCTGACTAGGGCATGTATGGTACAACGTAGTTGTCGGTCACTGCTCACGTTAGACGGACCATTTCTCGTAGAGTGAGTGGTTGTCTTTCTCTTGCATTTGAATAATCCACACTATAGCAATGGCAAGTTTGTATGATAGACACTGTGACGGCGGTCACGCCGGTGTAAAACTGTCAGAGGTCCGTTGGTACGGAACTCAAAGAGGGAAGTAAGAGATAGACCTCAGAGGTCCTGCACCCTCAACAGAGCTTGATATATGATTTCGTGAGGATTTGGCCTGTATATCGACAAAGAGAAAGTGTTGAAGCGGGATGCTGGAACGACTCGACACTGAAAATAGATGACAATATGAGAATAATTCCGATCTGTTGTGTAAGACCTGCGATTGAAGGATAAATGAATGATTGCTGCAGGACAGTAAGAATTCGGTGAGTGAGCGTTATTAGTTTGAGAGATCGATAGCTCATAAAAGAAAATAAAAGAGGCAAGGAAGGGAAAGGGAGGTGAGGTGAAGCGGAGTGGGTTGAATTCAGACAGTTCAACGGCGAATTTGGCAGTTGCGAATGTCCTAAGCACCTGCCAAAAATGGAATAGCTATCAGTATGACATTAGAGCAGACTGAATATTTGATTATGAGAGATGGGCCATGAGTACGAGGTATAAGCAGAGGCACGTTTACTGAGTAGGGACTGGTTTATATATTCAGAACCAGGCTTTCAGGGGAAAAGAGTAGTCAAAGCGAGCTGGGTATTTCCGAATTATCAAACGGATGTGGGACAAATTAGCTGTCTTATAGTGTAGTAGTAACCATCAAAGAGGAAAATCCGAAATGAAAACACGACGCCAGTTTCCAGTGTAAGTGCCAGGTGTGTGCGCCAGAAGAATTTTTGTAACCAGGCAATCCATGAGGGAGAAAAAAATCAAGAGATGTTTCGAAGCGAGGTATTTTTGATAATCTATGAGTACTTTGGTTGGAAATCTAGATCACCCGATCCTGGAAAGGAGCCACTGGTTTGCGATCCAAGAGTGCGGCAACATCATCATCAACATCCATCTCGCAATCGGCCATTTGTGTATCTTCAAATTGGCGATCAGCAAAGCTTCGTTTCTTCGCAAGCATGACAGGAGGTATAGGTGGAGGTGCAAGGGTAGTAGCTCCTGTCTGGATATTTGCACGTCGAGTACGCTCGACATCACGCTTGGCGGCAAGGATAGACTCAAAGGAAAAAAGAATCTGTGCCATAGGATCATCAATCGAGACACAAAATCGGCGCTGCTGAGCCATTGCTTTTGCATGCGCAGTGTCCATGTTGAGCATTGCCATTATGTAGGCGATAATCACACCCGCAGATCGCTCATTGCCGGATTCGCAGAAGACCAATACTTTTCTTGGCTGGGATGAATCGATTTGCATAGCTGTAATCCCACTTGTAGCTACATCTATACCTGCTAGATGGTCATTGATGCGCCGAATGGCCCTCGGGAAAGTAGATATGAGCTCTTGGTTGTCAAGAACATCTACTGTGTCGGCTAATATGCCAAGATCAGCCGCGGCTTTGTCACCAGATACAAGGCGCGCGTGGGCGGAGTGGGTGTTTCGAATTCCTAGAAGAAGTGTGAAGCCTTGGGATCGAAGATATTCTCGTTCGCGCAAGCAGGATGAAGGCCCCAAGGCTAGGAACGGAAATATGAACTGGGCTTCTCGCCGCATTCCATAGTTCCATTGTGAGAACTTGAAACGACGCGTAAAACCATCAAGTTTCGCCATATTGAAAAATCCGGGACAGACGAAATCGCCCTCGGGAAAATCGTGGGTATTAGCGTTGAACAGTTTGGCGTCAACCACGACGACGTCACTGCCATCGTCCTCTTCCGAATCAGCTCCCAGGTGAGTAAATAAACCGCTCGAGATAGTTCGCCCACTAGCGTGTTTTGGCACCGTGGCATAGCCTTGTGTTGGGACATAATGAGCTTGCTCGCTCATGGACATAGGCATTTCCGTGGAGGAAGGCATGTTGAGCGGCATGTTGACAATAGGGCCGAAGAAAGGGTATGAGAAAGAAAGGAAGAGACAAGCCCTGGAGACCAGGAGAAAAATTGTATCAGAGAGAAAATAGAAGGCCAAAGGTGAATGCAGAGTCCCTCACTCTTTCATGGCGGGGCTCACGTGGACAGCTTCTATAGAACGAAATGAGGGAACGACCCTGTCAAGGACGACCGACCATTGCCTGTCAAATTGGGAGCAATTGGAGTGCCTGAGAATCTCCTCGTGAAGTGCACGTCGTTTAT
>Ga0209673_1000259_pt1 | contig 100009 bp, 93 predicted proteins | sample AraplaCol_mMS_r2_2_FD_184274 | JGI IMG/M metagenome (GOLD analysis project Ga0209673, IMG submission 184274) | Arabidopsis root microbial communities from North Carolina, USA - plate scrape MF_Col_mMS_r2 (SPAdes) (version 3) | ecosystem: Host-associated > Plants > Roots > Endosphere | place...
AAAAAAAAAAAAAAAAAAAAAAAAAAACTATGACTTACTTTGTCCAGAGAGGCCAGTTCTGAGGATACAGAGGATCATCTGGGCCATCGAATTCAACAACATAGTCATCGCGGTTTGGTAGTGGTGGAGGATACGGCTTGCCGGCACCAAAAGCTGGTAAAGGTGTCTTTGAAGGTCGTGACTTGACGCTTTCACCAACTGTGAGCTGATGTTGAAGTCGCTGCGTTTCGATTCTGCTGAGTGCTTGCGAAGTAGTTGATCGTCGACGTTCAAGGTCTACTTCTGTATTGCGCGACTGCAATCTGTGGATGTATGGATCATATTCAACAGAGCTACTTGATCCCGACGATGAACCAGTAGTACCTGATGTCGTCGGTCTATCTGTCTCTGCAGAAGCATGGGGTTTTTCTTCACCCCAGTGAGAGACATCAGCTTCTGCCTGCCGGAGCTCTTTTTCTGTTTTATTCATGATGGGCCGATGGAGTTTCTAGGTTGTTTGGAGCTCCTCTATGTATTTCCGGGGAGGCCCTGGGGCCGTGGCGTTAAGACGTGATGCTGTTTGATTCTCCCCAAAAGCACTTATCACAAAGGGGAGCTGGGGTTTTGAAAAAAAAAAAATGAAAAAGAAACTTTGACAGGCAGCAAAGTGCCCTGATAATATAAACCTAGGCCTGCCCTGAAGGTGGCCATAAAAATGGAAAATGCAAATGAAAATGGAGCTTGAACAGGCCGACTTAACCGTGCAGACCCACCACCCGACGGCTTCGCTTTGCGACGAAATGCCGAGCCTTGAAATCCTGGAAAAAGGGGCCAACAACCATTTTTATTTAAATTTCAAATTTTAAGAGTATTTGTGAAAAACACGGAATATACTCCTGGATACCCAAAGGTCTCTTTTGATCTGGTCTAATAACCTTGACTAGGCGTAGACGTTGGTTGTGTCAACCCTCAACTACAGTAAATCTGACTGGGTGCAACCTTGCAAGCCCATGATTTCTCTGGTATGGTGGGTCCACCCGACTAGCTAGAAAATCTGTTCAGCCAGGCTGAATTGATGTCATTCATTCGATGTCATGAATCAGTGGCCCCCCCGCGGTGGAGAATCATTATTAATTTTACGCCGAGAGCGAGCGCGGTGGCAATACCAAATGCGGAAGTCCAGGAACGGCGACAACAGAATGAAAATACATCTTTATAGTACGGAGTAAATACAGTGGAAACTCCGCATTGCGAGGCCTTGGATTCCATAGCGGATCCCAAGACTCCGCCTCAAAGTGGTAAATGGTGGTGGAATTGGCAGGGGGAGAACCAGTGGATACTTTGATACAAGCATTGACCGAATCTCGAGGAATCTTGGGTCCAGCCGGTTATCTCGGCTCATATTATGCTAAGTATACACAAGAGATGAATAATTCGAAGTATAGTATCCTCCGTATAGGCATCAATAATATTCGGGATTTATACTGAGCGTCTATCACACATATGACTGTATATTCATTCATATAGTATAGAGTTGAATGTCAAGGTATCATCCACTCGCATTTGATGACCACATGCATTTACTATTTAGTGCTTATACAACTACAGAGTATAGGAGTCCAATGTAAGTCCTGTATATTAATAGAAAAACCAGGTCAGCGATCCTCCTGATCTTCATTTCCCGTGTGCTCTTGTAGCCTGCACTCATTGCTACCTCAAGTTATGTCAGGCTCATACCATTAGCCTTATGATTCCCCCAAAGCGCCTCATAAAAGATAGAGCACAATCTAGATCAATCTTTCAAGGTTAACCAGTCCGAAATTTCTAAAATCTGGAAACTGTCCTGGTACTTTGAATATTATGCACTGACTATGCTAGTAATCACGTCCCCTTTATCTCTTGGCAGGGACACTCTAACGTTCAAGATCAGATATCATGATTTCCTGCGGGGATTTCTCTATGGAGTAGACACTTATGAATGGCAAATCTGAATGAGTGGTGGTCTCATGATCCACTTGAAGGCTTGGGTTGAATGGAGAACCACGCTCCACTGCAAGGAGTACAGTATAAGCGGCCGGCGATCCAACCCTTTGGCCAGTGCACGTTGGATATTCGTATCGCTCCTGACAGACACTTTAATCTCGATTACATCGGATGGCTTTTCAAATCCCCAAGCCTATCTTAGTCCATTTTCGGTAACGAATTCAATGTATCATCAATTTCCAAGGAGATCTACAATCCAGCGATTCGTTAGTTGCAAGTCCATCCTAGCGTCAGTGAAGTTGTACCTGAAAATACCGCACACCGACTGCTAAATCATCATCATTATTTGTTTTTCTTCTATCAGCAGTGTAGGCTAATCTGTGCAAATCAGGGCGATCCAGACTTTCCTAATGCGGTCAGGGCTGACGGGCCCAGAACTGACAGCCAACCGCTTATTTGCCGCCATTCTCTTTCAGCGTAAGCACGACATGCTAAAATAAGCTATATCCTCGTATCTGAGACCAGGGACATGATGTGAGATTATTTTCCTCGTCGATTTATCCGAGTTCTTCAACGGGCTTTGAATGGTGACTCGACCGGGATCTGTGCGGATCAATGCGGATCTGTTCTTTATCTTCGGGCTTTGCTGTTTCAAAGCTTGTCCTTCCTCGTTCGCGTCATACTGCCAATATCCCAATATCTTAACTCGACGTCGGCGGAATTGACGGTTCCAACCTCACTTTCACAAGCTGGACATGGCACCGGGGAAATTCTACCCCAGGGCCCGCCAGGAGCGGCCCAGCATCCATGATCCTGCTGTTCGACCACGTCGCCTTGCACTGCTGAAAGCCGCTATCATCAATTTTCTGGCACTGCAGTTTCTTTTTCTAGGACTCTTTTGCTATATTTTCGGCTCGCTGTTTCAACAAACTGGGCACATTCATAATTTGAATGTCCTGTTCGTCGATTATGACGGTGGAGCAATTGGCCATGCCGTGCGCAACGCCTACAATCAGATGGCGGATACTGGCTTCCCGACACTAGTCGAACAACCTGCACTCTTTTACCCGGATCCTAGCAGTATCAATAGCGCGGTATGTGATATTAGCTATTGGGCAGCCTTTTATGTTGCCCCCAATGCTTCAAATCACTTGTCTGCTGCGCTTGCGGGTGGACCGGCCGCTGCCTCGTATAACAAGAGCGACGTGATGACTATGGTTTGGAACGAAGCACGTTATTCCACGGTTGTTGACTCTGCCATTGCAACCAACTTGAAGACCCTGGCCGAAGCTGCACGAGTAGCTTATATGAATGCCGATGGTAAGCAATTGGTCCAGACATTGAATACGTCCGATCCGGCTGCTCTGAGCGCTTTTTCAAATCCTTGGATTCTGTCTTCAGTGAATCGTCAAGAGACGACACAAGGATCGCGGCTTATCTACAATACTCTAGTCATCATCCTAATCCTCATTCAGGAATTTTTCTTCCTGGGCTACGTGAACGGTTTGTACCAGCAGTTTCAACTCTACACTTCAGTTAGGCCTCATCGAGTTGCGATTGTGCGCCAGATTATATCTGGCACTTATACGCTGGTCGGTTCGCTGTGTACTACAGGGGCTATCTGGGCTTTTCGTCACGGCTGGCATGTTAGTGGTGGTCAATTTGCCATAACGTGGATGGCCTTGTGGCTGTTTGCTCACTTGAACTTTCTTGTCCTCGATGTCTTCACAATTTGGATTCCACCTCCATATGTCCCCATGGCACTAATTTCCTGGATTGTGTCAAATGTCACTTCGATACTTCTGCCCTTTGAACTCTCTCCCGCCTTTTACCGGGTGGGATATGCTCTACCAGCGCATAGTATTTTCAACATTCTGATTGACATCTGGTCCAGAGGATGCAATCCGCAGCTCTACTATGCGCTTCCTGTGCTTTTTGTTTATGAAGTTGTTGGTCTGGTATTAAGTTCGATCGGTGTCTATCGACGGTCACACTATGCGATGATCAAACAGGAAGTGGACGAAAAGATCATTCAAGAACGTGTTGAGGCAGTGATCAGTCAACGACAGGATCAAATGCCTACCGATGAGGTACATGAAGAACAAGAAACTGAGGAATCTGAGTCTGGCGAAGAAGCTGAGGGCGCCATGCAAAGACGGGCCACTGTAGCAACTCAGCCTGAAGAGGAGCTGATGGGGATTATACGACGAGAGATGTCGCGACCACGAGTCGAGAAGGCGACTACCAGTCGAGAAAGTACTGGGCCATCATTTAATCTTCCTTTCACGGATTAGAAAAAGACTGGGGGGTTTTCTAGATAAAGTTATTCAAAACTGAATGCATTGCTAAATACATAGATCTGTGCCTGTGTATACTTCATGATACTAGTAATAACCGATAGTAGAGGATACATCACAGCGTTAAGAGACAGTAAATCGAATGCCCAAACGGCTACTCGGCTCCATTTAAGCTTTCGTTTACAGATGAACCCCTAGTTGTTCACAGGTGAAAAGCCCTCGACTCCCAAGAGTTTGGCTCCTTTCGCCCCATGAATGTTATTGGCGTATACTTTCTGCAAGCGCCTTAGAGTGCTCAAGTGTCTTCCCCTCGCGATGCTTTTCTATCACAGCCCAAGAACAGTCAGACCCCAATATAACAGCCTACTTCGCCTCGATCAAAATCGCAGTCCATAAATTGTGATACTGGCTCAAAAACTCGAACCCCAAAAAATCAAACATCGAAAGGTCAGCCGAAACTTGTCCAATCATGCGTCTCATTAACACTAAGTCTATGACCCCCATGGACAAACTTGAGATCGAAGAATTTAGTGATTCACGGATCCCGAGATATGCTATCCTGTCACATAGATGGGACAATGACGAGGTCACTTTGCAAGGGATCAATTCGGTTCAATAAAAAGGCACAAGGATATCAAAATATAGAAGGCTTCTGTAATATCGCCTGTGCAGAATGGCAATCTAGGGAATTCGATTATATTTGGATAGACACTTGCTGCATCGACAAGACAAATAGTGCAGAGCTATCCGAAGCGATCAATTCTATGTACTATTGGTACGGGAAGAGTGAAATCTGCTACGCATTTCTCAATGATATTCCGCCAAAAAGTGAAAGAAAGCAAAACGGCAAATCACTCGAGCATTTTATCAAGAATAGTGTCTGGTTTACAAGAGGATAGACTCTTCAGGAGCTAATTGCCCCATCGAAAATGGTTTTCCTTGATTCAAACTGGGGACATCTAGGCACAAGGAGTGAACTTGAACAGATAATCTCTGAGCGTACTGGTATACACAGAAGTCTTCTTTCTGGAAATGATAAGCTCGAATTATTCAGCGTGGCACAGAGAATGTCCTGGGCAGCCCAGAGAGAAACAGAGAGAATCGAGGATCGAGCTTATTTCTTGATGGGGATTTTTGGTATCAATATGCCTTTGCTATATGGGGAGAGAGAGAAAGTATTTTTCAGACTACGAGAAGAAATCTTACGAGTCTCTGACAATCGCAGCCTATTTGCGTGGAAGTCTAAGGACGGAGAGGGACATTCAAGTTTGAGTCTCTCCAATAACCCTCCAAATTTGAGCAGCCGGGGTGTTTATTTAGAAGCTCACTTTATGGGAATGGATGATGGGATAGGACTCGTGATTCTTGATTGCCAACAAAAAGACGGGAGAGATAAGTTGATGGCTATTTGCGTGTTGGATGTCTACTTCGCGCAGGGAAAGTTTTCCTCGATAATGCAACAATTCGCACGAATTTGGATGACAGAACTTAAAGAACTCGATCTAAAAACACTCCGAAAGACTCAGTATCCTATTAGGAGGATATGTGTTCAAAGCGGCCGCTCAATATCAAATTTGTCAGATTTCAATCCTACAGATACGACTAACCTTTCCCAAGGGCTTTCTAATAGCAGCGATGTGCTAAGTATTATGGACATAGAAGCTAGTGAAGGTCTAATCCACACACTTGATACGCCACTCCTAGGACTTTTGTGGTTGCTGTTGACCCGACAAGACGTTGAAAGAAAACTCCAAACAGAACATCACCCAAGTTTACCATTATCGCTGGTCAGGCAAAATTCACCGATCTCTCTTCAAAATATTACAATGCTAATTAGCCGAGGTGTGACATTGGATTCAGAAGGATGGAATAATGTGATGAGGGCCGCTATTGATATAGGGAATCTGGACATGATTAGGTTTGATACTTGAGTGTCACTCGTTGACCGACAGCAGCAGAAGATTTTGCGATGAAGCACTAGAGTATGCCGCTCTTCAAAGAGAAATCTCGGTTTTCTTAGCAATACTGAAGTTTGATACCATACCATCCAACAGACCATTGCATTGGGCTGCCCAAAAATGGGTTTTTGGCGAGTGTTCGGCTACTTCTTGACGGAGGAATGGCGATTGATGGGAAGAGCAATGAAGGATTGACGCCACTGATGATCGCCGTTTCATTCGGACATGAAGAGATCGTGCAGTTACTCCTTGAGTGACAAGCTGCAATACATGTGAAAGACAGGGATAATAAAACAGCACTCATCTATACTGAAGAAAAAGGACTAGGATCTATTTCTCGATTGCTGCGTCGGGCAGATCGCAAGCAAAATAGATACTAAGCACCAGGAATATCCCATTTGTAAGTACTTGGTACATACTCTCTGTAAGATATCATCTCTGATCATTGCTGTAAATTCATTTAATCAAGTTGTTGTAGTTGTAGTTGTAGTGTATGCTGTCATACTTCCCAACTTGTTTATAGCCCGATTAATTCGGCAGCGATCGACAATGGGCGGATCTGCCGGAAACCGTCGGTGGCCCCTGGACCTCTTGGCACTCCCGAACTTCTTTCTTCCTCTCTTCCTCTCTCGTTCGCTTTCTTCCCCTTCAACTTGGGTGCTCTTCTCATATCTGTTCCACTTCAACCCTATCAAACTGGTCACACCCTTTCATCGCATACATTCTTCCTTCAAAATGGGATTCTCATCCCGTTTCCTCCGCATTCCGCGGCCAGAGGTAACCCACCCTTATCCCCCGAAATTAGCCACTGGCCACCAGCCTCCCAAAGACTTCCCGCTGACAGTCTCGTGACGTTCCTCCCCCAGACTTTTCTTTATGTGATGAGCTTAGAGACAGGCGCATCTCTCATTACCCTGTCATTACTACTGAATAAGATCAGTGGTCTCTATGGCTTGCTGGCCCTTTTGACTGGCTACCACCTATCCCCCGTCCAGTTGTCGATGTACCTGTACTCCCTCATCGCCCTCGCTCTCGCCGCTTTGCTCTTCCCGCACATTCGCAAACAGTCCCCTCTCGAGTGTCTGGGTCTCGCCTGGCTTTATCTGTTGGATAGTCTGATCAACGCCGCCTATACCGCTGCTTTTGGTGTCACTTGGTTCTTGGTCGTATCGCAACACTATGAGAGTGGTCAAACCTCCGGACCTGGTAGCGAAACTATCGCACAGACAGCCGGTTTCACAAGCCCCAAGTACGATGCCGCCTACGTCGAGATTCAGCACACCAGCGAGGGAAATGAGTTCGTCCCACACCCTCCTCGCAGCGCGGAACACCTGAGCAATGCTGTCAGTCAACCGGAGAGCTTCCAAAGCATCATTTTCATCTCCCTGCTCTGGGCCATGCGTGTCTACTTCGTCCTGGTGATGCTTGCTTTCGCCCGTCAAACTCTCCGTCTCTGGGTCGCCGTTCCCAAGCACACTTCGCTTCCTACTCACAGCCGCAATGTCTCGGTCGCAAGTGTCGCTGACATCGATCGTGAGCCTTTCTCCGCCCACAGCCCTGATGGACAGGGGTGGAAAGGGAAACTTGGTCGCGTTATGGTCGGCATCGGTCACAGCTATTGGTTGGGCGAGGAAGAAGATGGTAACTGGCTAAGTGGAATCAACCAAAAGTTCCGCAGCCGTGGCAACAATGTCGAGCTCCCTGGACCTTTGGAACGTGAACGCAGACGACGCTCGGGCACTGGTCCCCCGCAGCCCTCGCAATCAATTATTCGTTCGGGCATCATTCAGCAGCCAATTCATGAACATCCCGGAACCAACGTTAAAATGCAGGACTGGACTGAGCCACGCTAGATCTTTTTTCATCTGCCAAGTTGCTTGTGGCTATGGCCATCTAATGACAAAGTACTGTCTCCGTGACAGTCTCTGAATCGCTCGTTCCAAAGCACTAGGTGTTAGGAAATCGTTCTTCTCGGTCAGAGTTCGCTATGATGCTCATATCATCGCAGTCATCGACTGGTAAATGGCACATGCCCCCTTTTCTCCACCAGGACACAATCCATGACGGCTCTTGTATCCGTTCTATCGTTTCGTTTCGTGGCCAATTGTGAGAGAAATTATCTCCTGCGAGCTTTTTATACCCGATTGCTGTTTTGCCGGGTCGAGATTCCTAGAACAGAACATCTTGAGACCAAACAACGAGGCTCGACTCTGTATCAGATCCAATACACCATTGTCGCCTATATCATCTTGCCGCAAGCTTCTACGATATATAAAGGCCAGACACGTCTCATGGCGTTGGTATAAAAAAGGATGATTTGGCGGGCGAACTTGCTGCCACATGCCCCTTATGTTGCATTTGCTTTCTGGCGTCAGGACTTGTATATTGCTTTCGATGTGGAGTTTGGTCCTTTCTGCTATGGCGTCTTGGGGATGGACATGACAACCGTTTCAAAATACTTCAATATTGTACACAGTCTTTCTCATATACCACACTCTGCATATATGACTTTTCATTCACCTGTTATTTTTGACATGATTCATTGATCCTTTAGTGGGTACGTAGTGCCTAGCCTAAGCCCATCACAGCTAGACTTCCAAGTGTCGATCTCAAACACATAGTGAATATGGCGAGCCCTGAGATCCATCTCAGGGCTCGGCATCTTCAATCATGCCGCGCGTGTGGAGCATGCACAAAGTTCAAATAAACTTCGCATGATCAACTGCGCGTGAACGGCCACTTTCCGAGCGATTTTCTAACCTATAAAATCTTGTGAATGAGAAATAATGCCCAACCGATGCCCGATATCAGAAATGTATTTCCCCGAATTGGGCCCGGCTGGGTCTACTCTAGCCGAAAGAGGAATTCGGTTGTCAAACGGCTACAGAGTATACCAGTGCCATGGGATAGGCTGCTATCGTTTGATGGTGGCTTAGCTCCCGTTCACGTCACAGGGAAAAAGGTCATGTTACTTATAGTATTTATTTCGATAACATTGACGCCCTAGACTGGCTCCTCCTGCTAGTATCGGACCCACTGATTCGATGCCCTAACCCCTTATACCTCCATGCATGCATACATCCTGTATTTCCCAGCTATGAGATGATTTGTTTGCAGCTCATTTCTGCTTTCACTCGTCGATCGGGTTCTTGAGGGTCTGCATAGGGCTCTACGGCACCGAGCTTCCAACCATTGACTGTCCAAAAAAGCTATTCCGGGGAAGTCATTGCCTTGGGTATACTCACCAAGCAAGGTAGCTACGGGTTATCCTTCCTGTTGTCCATTTCTAATATATCTTCCAGATGTTCGCTATCCAATTCGACGCTGCTGGTATCTACAAAGTCGGTACACGTAATCAACAATTCCACGTCTCCTTCGAAGAAATGATGTCTTTCACCGGTGGTATCATCGGGCTTCTAGAATACGGTCTTGCTGGGAAAGTCATCAAGGGGGCACTGGGTAGAACTCGACATCGACTATGGCATCATGCGGGTAACTCGATTGATGCACAACCTGCAATCTGGATCGATAATTCCGGTCCCGTGTTATATGAGCTTCATCACGGATTGGAAGTTATTCGGATTTGTCCGGAGGAACTTGAGACTTCAAGATTTGGTAAAGCTATTAAACTTCATTGGGATAGTGGGATGGCTGGGGTTAAACCGTCTTGGGTTGTTAAAATGATTGTTCAGGCTTTTTTTGTTGGTCTGTGGAGGAATATGCTTCGTCACTTGAAGATACGAGTCTTTTGATTGTCGGCTGGTTCCGCGAAGACGATATATGATTTCTTGTGAAAGTTTGAGTGAGATATCCGGATTTCAAGGGTCTGTTCTCTTGATACCGGCTATGCATCGAACGCAATTCTATAATCTTGCATGGGGTCAGGACGAGAAGGGCATCGAGGAGTCTGGATTCACAACCACTGCGTTCAATACGCCCTCTACACATGGCCGACCTACACCGGTGACGATCATTCAACCAACTTCGACACCCCGAATACAAGGACCTCCAGGTCGGCATCATTGAATCATCCCGAAATCGTGAATTTAGTCTCCAAGTGACTGAGAACTACTACTTGCTGGCTGGGATCTGGGGACGGGCATCGGCATTCCAGAGACAAAATCGCAGGGTATGAGAGTGTGATCATTCGAAAAGATCAGGTGTATATTATGGCAGGCAAGGATCTGGATCTGAGGGATTCATGAAAGCTCATTAGGCTGTACACTGTACACTAGTGTATGCAGGGCCATGGCATATCTGGCTGTCGCTGTACTGCCAAATGATATGCAATTCCCTCTATGTTGATATGACGCAACACCTTTCATTACACTCCTCCAGTCGTCCTTTTGCAGTGATTGCACAAAAAGTCTTGAAAGCCCACCACTTCCCTCTTACTTTTACCCAAACCCTACCTTGTACTAGTAGGATATAATGCATCTGCTTGGTTACCAGTGAGCATTCAATGTTGTGTTCCTGGTTTCTCGCTAATAGGTACTAGTGACGAGCAAACTCTTCGAAACCCTCACTGCTCCTTCCGGTACGTGCGTTTCACTAGGCTCCAGATACCAGATCCGGAATCTGATTCCTTTCGCTGAGGCACTTGGACGGGCTCCCCGTCAAGTCCAGTGTTTGTGACAGCATTTTGTTGCTTTCCAAGATAATAATCTGTAGCTGAATTAGCCTTGTCTTGTATTGTCGCACAATCAAGGAGTATCTACCTGGCATCATTAATGAGAATATCACTGGGATAGCTGCTAATACCGTTGCAGTAATAAAAATCAGACCATTTGTCCGAGTATAAGCACGGATGGCACCTTTTCTGACTGGATCGTCCCAGGCGTACTTTTTCCGCAGGTCCTTGATCGATCCGTAGATAGTTTGCAGGGTAGATTCGGGGGTATCAGATGGGCATTCCTCTCGCATGTAAGGAAGCATTTTCTCGGTCCAGATTGCAGATGCAATAGCGTATCCCACTGAGCTTCCCAGGGTACTCCATAGGGATAAGTTCGCGATGACGGTTGCCATATCCTCGTGAGGAACGGATGCTTGGGAGCCAACTCGAGCACCAATAACAGTCAGTGCACCTGTACCGAGTAAAACCTGGGAGACGACAAGGGCCCCTGTGCTCTCTGTACTTCTGTTATCGCTAGTCATGAGAATTGCGTATCCAATCAGTTTGAGAACGGCGCCGATAACCATCAGTGTCTTGTAGCGATGAAACTTTGCATGTAACAGTCCACCAAGGGGACTGAACAGGCAAAGACATAGGGTAGTGGTACCCAGAAATACCGTCCAAACATAGTTGGACCAGTCTTTGATGATGTAAATGTATGACGAGAAGTAATTGTTGCGGGTTGCACTCGCCATTTGGTTGAACACATCCACAATAAGCGCGGCGAGAAAGGCCTTATTGACCATTATTCTTTTGGTCATGATTGGCTTGGGTGCGATAAGAGCTTCGAAGAGGACGAAAAGGCCGAGAATGACGAATCCAATAACCAGCATTGCAATCATACTTGGGTTACTCCATCCACCCTTCGCAGACTCCGCCAGGGTGAACGGCAACAATATGAGTGAAAATGCCATACCGAGTAAAATCAACCCAGCAAGATCAATCTCAATTATTCCAGTCCATGCAAGTTTGACATATGACATGCCACCATTTGCCTCTTCTCCATGTCTGCGAACATTCCCACTATCGCCCATGCTAACCATCCCAAACTTGGCTGCCTTTCGCTGCATGCCATACAAAGTCCATATAGCCGGTATTAGTAGAATGGGCACCATGATCGCAAACATGCCTAATCCCCATCTCCAGTTGTCAGGAATAAAGCTTTCGGCAATGAAGCCATTGACAAATGTCGTGACTAGAAATGGAGTGCTTAGCATTCCTCCCCAAAAGGCTCGCCATTGCAAGGTAGTTAGGTCGCCGACTATAATATCGCTTAAAAGATCGAGACCTGATTTGCCAAATGCAGTGAAACATATGCCGACAGTGTATGCAGCAATGTTAGTACAGCTAGCTGCTACAGCGAATCCGATGGCGTAAAATGCCAATACAAGGGCATATGTCGCAGGTCGAGAAGTGATATCACTCATTTTTCCAATGAAAGGCTTTGAAATGGCCCGGATAATCTGGCTGGCTGTGTTTATGGCTCCCAGCTCAGCATGCATTGAGAATGCAGAGGCCGCCATCGTATTGAATTGGGATGTAATCCCTTGGTCTAGAGCGTAGGCGAACATCGTTAAACCGATCGAAACGACGAGGGTAATGAGCAATATTTTTCCGGATTTCCCTGAGTGGTAGAGCACTTTGTTGAATGCTTCAACTTTGCTAACACCGGCTTGGCTTGGTGTATGGGTGGTCGTCTCTTGGGAAGGTTTGTCGAGATCATTATCTAGTTGTGTCTGCACTTGGATCTGTTCTCTTTCAGCTCCATCGTCGTGTGATGTAGTGTCAGGAGCAGATTGACTATTCAGATTAGTATAAATTCGAGGTAGGTTCCAGTGAGAGAGGGGGGGATTGTAAATTCCTTCATGGATAACCATACCTGCTCCGAGTCATTTCCGCCATTTTGTCTGTTCAATGTACTCAGACTGTCCTAGAATTAGGTATAGTATGTCTGGTACCAGTCATTAGGCTGGACTTTCTAGGATTTTGTAACCGGATGACGAGGTCTAGCAAGGGAGAAAAGGCGTTTATCCACTCTCGGATCTTATCTGATTGAAATTTGTGATCCCTGCATTGAGAACCAACACTTCTTGGAATGGCTGCACAGCAATTTCCCAATAGGGTACTCAGAATCCGAGTTGGCTCTTGGCTGTCCTTGGCTGCGGGTCGGCTATCCAGTGAGCATGCAGCGTATGGAAAACGCGGGAAATAAGAAAAAGAACCTGGAACGTCTTAAATGGAGGCAAGGATAAGGAGATGCAGGTGGTTCACTGCTCAGTGGAAGTACACAGGTGTATACTTTGGCCCATATTAGTCAATATCATTCTTTGTGAAGCCCTGGCAACTGCTGATGTCTGCGAGCTGCGATTTACAATGATCTATCATCCACCTGGACATCATAGGTGGGCACCAGTGGGCGATACTAGCAGTATCGCACTCAAGATTTTACTACAGTAGTAACTAGGTTGCAGTTCAACGCTTGACTTTCAAGCCCTGGGGTGTTCGAATTCGAAGGCTGAAATTCATGTTGAAGTTTTTCATGAAATAGAGTTTAAACACCAAATATCTTCGATACCATATATGATACCTATCATAGGAACTGCTACCTAGCTGTAGTACGTACTACTAATAGTATTGGTCATCCATGGCCATGTGACAATCAGGATCATGGGTTTGACCCATCCTGACAATAAGGTCATTGTCAAAAAAACCTTAGAATGGGTGCACTTGCTGGCACTGGGCAGTAGCGAGTGTCGTCGAGCAAAATGTCTACGAAATATATTTCCATCCACTGAGTGAAGCCCGCAATTTTTGGCTTAAAGTCCAACTTCAAATAAATGATCTTGAAGGCTCAAATGGATCTAGTACTGCCTGGGTACTGTAGTAAAAACATCCATGTCAAGCCATGGATACTCTCAATGATAACTATATGGGACTGGAAAGCTCTTGCGGGCAGCCATCAAATTGGCGCATGTGTCTGGTTTTACTTCAATGTACAGCAGCTTCTTCTATATGAATAGCTGTAGCGCTTAGGTTAGTCATCGCTGTTGATCGACTGGCCCAGTGGTGAAGGCGCCCGTCTTACACACGGGAGATCGCAGGTTCGAACCCTGCGTCGATCATATTCTTCTTTTTGTTTACCGTTGTGTTTGGTTGGTCATGCATGATTACAGCTTTTTTTTTTTGCTTTTTTTTCCAAAACCCCATTTTAACTTCATTTCGTTTGAACTTACATGAAAAATGTCATTTAGTGGACAGAATTGGACACTATTTTCCTCGCTTGCTCTGTCTATGATCGGGTTCTGCTCTGATCACGCCATTTAGGGATTTGGCGGTGACTCAAAACCTCGCGGCTGATCACTCCCGTGCAAAGCTCTCGGTCGAGAATCGGTAATTGCCGTGATGCTATTGGCACTCGATAGCCGCTGAGACGGGAGCAAGATACACAAGAAATGGAAAAGACAAGTATTTAGAGATATCGAGATCTGAGATAATATATATGGAACTATTTTTATAGCTATATCCTAGAGATCTGTACCCTGACACAGAGAATACCTTATCTAAAGTATACGCCGAATGAAAATATTCGATATCAGCATACTGCATGTACATACATTGAATACTTGAGTGTACTTTTTAAGGTGAACCCGCCCGCGCTGACGTGCTCGCCCGGTCACGGGATTCCCCGCACTAAGCCCAGATTCGGCATGTTTGCATCTGCCGACGTCGGGGTTTGCATTGATGTCGTGATCGTTCACCAATAGGAGCCTTGCTGATCTAACCCCGATGGCGGAGAACTGGTGAGGAGGGATTCTTGCCGACTTTTTTTTTGTGTTTTCCATGCTGAAGATATCTTAAAAAGAATCAGTGTGTGCGAAAGGGAAACACGCAATTGTGTTACTTCCTTCCTATTCCCTTCCTTTCTGCAGTGGATCTGCATCGAGTGTGGGAGATCATTGCATGCGCCGATAAGCCAATATCGCGCCTGATTTCCACTCTCATCCCACTTCTGCTGTTGAATTTCGCAGCAATCGCCAGTCATGGCATCCATTCAAAATGCGGGCGAGGCCGGTAAGTGACGAGGAAACCTGATATTTCTGCATGATCAATGGCTAATCCCTTTCTCCTGTGCTTTCAGTGGCCAGAATCGCCTACCTGGCTAGCGACCTCGTTCTCTCAGTACAACCTTCTCTGCAGGGTGACTCGTTGTTCTCGAAGTCGCTGAAGACCCTTAAGTCCAAGAAGACAACCGGAGCTTTGTCAAGGGGTGTCACTGAGGTATGTACAATGTCATTGGTCGTTGCATAGATCACAGGAAGAAAGGCATTCGCTAACTGAACAACCAGGTGCAAGCGGTGCGCTATAACGAGGACCCCCTCCTGTCCACCTTCTATCCCCTTCAGAAAGGCGAGACCGTTTCTGTTGTCACCGGCTCTTCCATCTTGATCTCCTCTGTTCCTCACCTTTACCGTCTCGCCAACTTCCCTGTGGTTATCCACGTCGCTCTGGAGCCAACCCCATTCCCCGACTATTCCGTGATTAGCTCTATCCGCCAATGCGGCTTCACATTCCTGCACTCTGAGACAGTCCAAGAGGCTCAGGACATCGCTCTCACAGCTCATGCTTTGGCTCAGAAGTCCGGAAAGGGTGTCATCCATTTCTTCGATCCCGCCAACTCCTCCAAGGACCCCGCCGTTGCCACCGAAGATGTTGAGGTCGTGAAGAAGATCCTGAACCTGGCCGGTCATGCTGCTGCCCACACCAGTGGTGAGGAGACACTCTACACCGACTCTGGCCGTCAGGCTATCGTCTCCGCCGAGGTATCGCAGGCCGCTCCTGCCGGACAGGGAGAAGCTGCTAGCCTGGCAGTTCCTTCACAGAGCCAAACCCCATCCAATGTTAGCGTTGAGAACTCCTCCGTTGGTTCCTCACGACGTGATAGCAGCGCTGGAAGCGAGGCTCCCAGCTCGACCGCCACCACTGTGGATAACTCCAGTGTCCGCCCAGTCAACGCTGCTGATATTTTTGAGTGGACTTCTCAGATCTGGACCGCCCTGTCTAAGGAGGTTGGCCGCACCTATAACGCAATTGAATACACCGGCCCTGCGGATGCTAAGTCTGCTGTATTTGTTTTTGGCTCTACAGGCGTCTTTGTGGATGCACTGTCCAACTCTGATGCTGCTGAGCTTGAGAACGTCGGTCTCATCACCGCTCGCGTATACCGCCCTTGGGTTGGTAGCCAGATTGTCAGCTCCATCCCTAACTCCGTGGAAAAGATTGCTGTCTTGGAACAAGTCCGCAAGACCACCAAATGGGGCCCCTCTTTCATGGATTTGCTTTCCAGCGTGACCCCCTCTAGTGTCCGCGGTCAGACCCTGAAGGTTGTTGGATACCGCCTTGGATATGTTGAGCCCTCAACAGCCACCCAGGCCCTTCGCGGCATTCTCCAGAACTTGGAGGCTCCTTCCCCCATTCAGAACCTTGACATTGGAAGCGCTCACGTTCCTTCCACCGACGAGGCTTTGGAACAGCCCCTCGTTGAGAACGCTTATCTTAAGATCCTCCACCAGCTCTTCGGTGAGCGTCTCTACATTGCCAACCAGCTCGGCGCCAAGAATGCTGGTATCTCTGCGACTATTGCTGCCAGCCCTGAGTATGGCTTCGGATCCTTGATTGCTCGCAAGGAGCACCGTGAGCGTTTCATCCGCGAAGTCGAGGAGGCTTGCAAGTCCTCCAGCTTTGCTACTGACGTCCCCAAGACCTGGCTGTCTCGTTGGGCCCTGAGTGTCAAGGAGGCTGCCAAGGCCAACAAGATTGCCCCAGATGTCATCGCTCGTCTTTCCAACGACGGCTCTAAGCTCTCTCGCCAGCTTCTGGAGTCCAAGAAGCTCTTCTTCGAGGAGTCTCAGTGGCTCGTTGGCTCCGACGCCTGGGCCTACGATATTGGAAACTCGGGTGTTCACCATGTCCTCGCTTCAGGTGCCAATGTCAACATGCTGATCATCGACTCGCAACCTTACTCTGAGCGTGCTGCGGCGGATGCTACTCGCCGCAAGAAGGACATTGGTCTCTATGCCATGAACTTCGGCAATGCCTACGTCGCATCCACCGCTGTCTACGGCTCCTACACCCAGGTGTTGCAGGCTATGGCCGAGGCTGAGCAGTTCAAGGGACCTTCGGTCGTCGTCGCTTACTTGCCTTACCACCAGGAGAACGACTCTGCTCTGAGTGTTCTTCAAGAAACCAAGAAGGCTGTTGACCTCGGATACTGGCCTCTGTACCGTTGGAACCCCGACAACGAGGAGAAGGGCGAGCCCAAGTTTGCTTTGGACTCCGAGCGCATCAAGCGCGAGCTTGAAGAGTTCCTCCGCCGGGACAACCAGCTCACCCAGCTTATGAACCGCCACCCCAAGTTCTCTGCTGCTCTGTCTTCCTCATACGGTACCGAGGTCCGTGCTGTTCAGAAGCGCCAGGCTAAGGACGCCTACGAGAAGCTTCTGGAGGGTCTCTTCGGTGCTCCCCTGACTATTTTGTTTGCCTCTGACAATGGCAACGCCGAGAACATCGCCAAGCGTCTGGGCAACCGTGGTCGTGCTCGTGGTCTGAAGACCACTGTCATGGCCATGGATGACTTCCCAATTGAGGATCTGGCCACCGAAGAGAACGTTGTGTTCATCTCAAGTACCGCTGGACAGGGTGAGTTCCCTGTGAATGGTCGTGGGCTTTGGGAGCACGTCAAGAACTCTGGTGATCTGGATCTCTCATCCATCAACTACTCCGTCTTTGGTCTGGGCGACAGCCACTACTGGCCCCGCAAGGAGGACAAGATCTACTACAACAAGCCTGCCAAGGACCTTGACGCTCGCGTTGCTTTCCTGGGCGGTCGTAAGCTCACTGATATCGGTCTTGGTGATGACCAGGATCCTGATGCTTACCAGACTGGTTACTCCGAGTGGGAGCCTCGTCTGTGGACAGCCCTGGGTGTCGACAAGGTCGAGGGTCTTCCAGAGGAACCGGCTCCCCTGACCAACGAGGACATCAAGATTCAGTCCAACTACCTGCGAGGTACCATCGAGGAGGGTCTCGTTGATGAGAGCACTGGTGCTATCTCTGCCAGTGACGCTCAATTAACCAAGTTCCACGGTACTTACATGCAGGACGACCGTGATATTCGTGATGAGCGCAAGGCCCAAGGTCTTGAGCCTGCCTACAGCTTCATGATTCGTTGCCGTCTGCCTGGTGGTGTTGCTACTCCCAAGCAGTGGCTGCAGATGGATGCTATCAGTAGCTCCCACGGTAACGAGACTATGAAGCTGACCACTCGTCAGACCTTCCAGTTCCACGGTGTCATCAAGAAGAAGCTGCGTGGTGCCATGCGCGCTATCAACCAGTCTCTCATGGACACCATTGCTGCTTGTGGTGATGTCAACCGTAACGTCATGTGCAGTTCTCTCCCTGAGCTGTCTGAGTTCCACCGTGAGACCTGGGTCTGGTCGAAGAAGATCAGTGAGCACCTTCTTCCCTCCACTACCGCCTATCACGAGATCTGGTTGAAGGATGAGAACGATAAGAAGGTCCAGGTTGCTGGAGATGCTGTTGTTGATCACGAGCCCCTCTACGGCCCTACTTACCTACCCCGAAAGTTCAAGATCACCATCGCCATTCCTCCCCACAACGACACTGATGTGTACGCCCACGATATTGGTCTGATCGCCATTAAGGGTGCCGATGGCCACCTGGAGGGTTTCAACTTGCTTGCTGGTGGTGGTATGGGTTCCACTCACAACAACAAGAAGACCTACCCTCAGACTGGTCGTATGTTCGGATTCGTGCCCAAGGATAAGGTCCACATTTTCTGTGAGAAGATCATGCTTGTCCAGCGTGACAACGGTGACCGCAAGAACCGCAAGCACGCCCGTATGAAGTACACCATTGACGACATGGGCGTTGACGTCTACAAGGCTGAGGTTGAGAAGCGCATGCCGGATGGTCTGCGCTTCGCTGAGCCCCGCCCCTTCAAATTTGCCTCCAATGTCGACACCTTCGGCTGGCTGAAGGATGAGAAGGGTCTGAACCACTTCACCTTCTTCATTGAGAACGGTCGTATTGAGGATACCGCTGATTTCTCTATGCGTACTGGTCTCCGTGAATTGGCTCAACTTGGCAAGGGAGAGTTCCGTCTTACCGGTAACCAGCATTTGATCATTTCCAACATCACTGATGAGGACCTTCCCCAAATCAAGGAGCTCATGGCCAAGTATAAGCTGGACAACACTGCCTTCTCTGGTCTGCGTCTGTCCTCATCTGCCTGTGTCGCCTTCCCCACTTGCGGTCTCGCCATGGCCGAATCTGAGCGTTACTTGCCCGTCCTTATCTCCAAGCTTGAGTCTACCCTTGAGGAGAATGGCCTGGCTCGTGACTCTATTGTCATGCGTATGACTGGTTGCCCCAACGGTTGCGCTCGTCCTTGGCTTGCTGAGGTTGCCTTCGTCGGTAAGGCTTACGGTGCCTACAACATGTACCTGGGAGGTGGCTACCACGGCCAACGCCTGAACAAGCTCTACCGCTCTTCCATTAAGGAGGATGAGATCTTGGATATCATGAAGGGCCTTCTCAAGCGTTACGCACAGGAGCGTAACACTGATGGCGAGACCCCCGAGCGCTTTGGTGATTTCGTTATCCGCGCCGGTATCATCAAGGCTACCACCGACGGACAGAACTTCCACGCTGGCGTAAGTGAAGAACAATCCTATTTATATTGAGTACTTGATACTAATTTTATTTACAGATTGCCGAAGAAGAAGAGGATGAGGAGTAAACATTTGAGGTTCTATGTCCCTCAAATATATCGAACGTGTCATGACCGCCACGGCAAACCAAAATCTTGACTTTTCACTTATTTTTTTGTTGATAATACTTTGTGTATCTTGTCTTTTTTTTCCCGCTTTAGATGCATTTTCTTGGCGAACGACGATTCCGCTCGTGCAAAAATTGCTGATTCATTGATATCATCCATTTTCCTTGTCTGTTCACGGATGTGTGTATCTCTATGAATATGATGAACATATAGATTGATTTCCATTAGATGATCCCATGTAAACCATCGTAGTGAGCGCCTTATAACTTGTGGCTCCAGATCTCGTCTGTTCACATCCAGTCTAATTGGGCTTGACGATGGCGTCGAAGCACTATGGCTGCCAATATCTACTAGGTAACGTGATTCTTCATTTCAGGGAAACGATAGTGGAATAGATGTTAGACAGACATCACAATACATCGTACAATGAGTATACAGTAGGGACGTTATGCCCAGGCGGTGAACGCGCCGTGAGGACTGTGAGAATTCTGCCGGTCATCGCTGATAACCACCGGAAAAAAAAAGAGGGGCGGAACCAGCTTCACTTCTTCATTCGAGATTTGGAAGGCCTCTCGTGCTTTTTCTGAATACCGGCGGAATCCATAGGCAGTCCAGCACCCGTGCGCAAGACTCTCGAAATTATGGGCTCTAACGAGGAGGATCCGGTGGTTGCTTCATACGATATCTTTCTAACCGACTCCGACGTTTCTCGCTATGTCTTCCAATATATCGACCGACCCGGAAAGCACCCGTACAATGAACGAATGGGTCAAAAACCGACTGCCCTGCGCATGAAACCAAATACTGGCATGGTGGAAGTAGACGTACCAATCTTTACCCGGGCTACATACGACGTGAGCAAAGGATTGAAATATGGCGATGCGATGAAAAAGAGCCGTGTAGCTCGTGATGGGGGCGCTTTTGGAATGGCTGGAGGTTTCAGCACTGGCGGAATGGCTAGCACAGGTGGCAGAGTCAAGTCAGAAGGGAATGGGGATGTTGAGGTTCTGGATAATAGGAAGATGGTGGACTCGGCGTCATTGGTACGGACACAGGCACTTGGTGGTCGTATCAAGCCCCAGGAGGAAGGTGATCCGGTTCATATGTTGGCTGCGTTCAAAGGAAGTGAGTAGTGCTTCAGACAAAAGAGAAAAGCATTCTTGTCGTTGTGGATAAGATTACTGATGAGATAACCTAGAAAACTTGTATCTCTCTCCCGTTTCAGCGGTTGTTCAACTACACCCCCAACTCCACCATCTGGATGCATTGGATGAAATGCCAAAGGCACGGGGCGTGAAGGGTAAAAAGGATGAAGAAGATCGTCCGGCTGAAAGCGAAGCACGAGCAATCGATGTGAAAATCAAAGGTGCGGATGACGGTGGTGCAATGCTTGTTGGAAATCTGGATCTTTTGAAGAAGATGCAAGACGAGAAATGGAAGAAATTTGACTGGGTTGATGCCGAGGTAAGACTTCTCCTGATATCAATGATATAAGGTGATTGGAGATCGATTTACTAACGTCTGGCCCTGCAGACTGAGGAATCTTGGTACACCTATGAAAACTACATGATGAATCAGAACACGGAAGACTTGCCACAACTCGAGTCGGCTATAGATAGTGAGAACTATTTAGATGGAATGAGTGCCCCGCGTATTGATCCTGCACGACCGGAGATGACTGGCTGGGCCATGAAGCAAAATCGGCAAAAGCAAAGGGAAGGTCCTTCGGATGATGAGGATGAAAGGTGATTCAGCCATGATTCAGTCACGGATAATCAATCAGCATATTTTATATTGCGAATTCATACATACTGCTTTTGTAAGTGGGAGCAGTAGTAACTCACTCAAACACACACCAGTATTACTATCAGCACCAGTAGTAAGCATATGGTAGTGGCTACTGCTGCTATTAGAGCTACTGCGCAAGCCCAATGGTCCTTTAGTGAATGTTATGTCGCGTTGAACGCTGGCATAGAGTCAATTCTCCATGGAAGCCAGGAAATCAAACAGAACTCAAAGTAGACAATCACGAAACCCGTTTCGTACTATCTGGTTAATTCCATGAGCTACTACTTTGTCACCTTGAGATATTGGAATGTTCTATAGAATCGGCGATCTTCCCGTGGCAAATGCCCGCTTGAAACAACCCGCCAATCATAGCTCGAGCCTTCCCGATTTCCGCTCCAGTCACGTGAGATTCCGCGTCGCTCGCCGCAAGTCAGTTTTTTTCCGCGCCATCCCTTTTCATCGTCAATCCACCTTACTTTCTTTCTTTCTCGACTCTTCTTTTTTTCATTTATTTGCTCGGGTCAAGGGCTGCAGGTCGGTTGGAGGAGTCTGGACTTACCCCGTTCACCTTTTCCACAGTCCTTCATTTTATCATTCCCCTGCTTCTACTGCATTGCGATTTATGCATTTCATCTCGATTCTATATCCTATCTCTTTCTTAATAATTCTTCACCTTCGACCTCTTTATCGACCCGACCATCAAGAATCACTATAATTAAAACATAAATCACCATGTTATCACGTGTCTCCCGTCAGAAGAATGCGCTCTTCCATCTTAGGAGGGCTAATGCCCTCCGAACGTTGGGCGCATCATCAACACTGCGTGCTTCTTCAAACACCGCTCGACCGACCCCTGTCACCATATCACAACCATCCTCGATACCTGAGCGACGTCGGAGACCCTCTTTCCAGTCCCAGCGCAATCTTGCCACCGCTACCGACTCGTCTACATTCGAACACAACTCCTACATGCCTATAAGCGATGCCTCGATGAACCGCATCTCTGGTGTCGATACTTCTTCTTTGGTAATCATTGATCAAGTACCGCAAACCGAAGCGAAGGTCTTCCGCAAAATTCGGGGTATGGGTGGTGATGAGGATGAAATGCTGGCGAATTTCGATATGTCATTAAAAGTCGGCCGGTTTGATCGAGCTTCTGCTTTGATCGGTCGATTGAAGTCGTATCATCCTGCGGGTTCTCCCCAGCATCTTTCTCTTCATAACCGTTATATGAAGGAAATGGTCTCTTATATGATTGCGAACCGTCAGCATGAGTTGATTATGCCTTTGCAGAAATGGTTTGAAAGTGACATGCCCGCTGCAGGTGTGAAGCCGGATGCGACCACATTTGCCATCATGATTCGCATGGCACTGCGGATGTTGGACGGGCCGAAACGAGACCGCTCTGTTCGTCGGTATTGGAACTTTGCCAAACAGGCGGACCTGCACGAGGACATGTTGGCCGTGGAAATTCTCACCGATTTGGACCTCGGTGAACTCTCTAGAGTATGTTTTACCGGCACTTAAAGTCTTGTCAGCTGTTTCCATACTAACGCAAAAATAATCACAGATCTGTTTTTCCGATTTGTACGAGCCCGCCCTCGATATTCCGATAGTCGAAGAATCTGCCACCGAACCTACAGATAATATTGCGGAGGTACTTGCCGCAGAACAAAAAGGTCATGGATTGTCTTCTCTGAAAGAATCCATGTCCTTGTTCACAGATGGTTCCCGTTTCTCCGTCCCTATAAACTTCAGAGGAACTGAAGAGGAGAAGATCGAGTTACAGAATAAAATGCGCCAGAAGCAGCTCGAGGCCGATACAATTAAATCATCGTTGAACCGCTGGCGTGCGGAATTCGAAGCAAGAACTCAAGCCGGAATTGATGTGACTGCTGGAAAGAAAAGCATCAATTCTGTCATCAGCCAATGGCATGGCGATCTCGTCTCAAAAATTGAAGAGGAATTGAAATTGGCGGCAGAGGAGGAAGGAAAGCCAATTCGTACCGAGGAACAGAAACGACGTGTTGAATACTGCGTTTTCTTGCAATCGATGAGCAGCGACCGTTTAGCCGCTTTGACCATCATTTCTGTCATGTCTACATTCACCCGTGGAGGTATGGAAAAGGGTATTAAATTGTCTTCAATTGCTTCGACAGTCGGCAAGGAGGCCCAACAGGAGTTGATTGCTCAAGCAGTCTTGAAGGAGCAAGCAAATGGAAGCCCTCACCGCATGAAGCTGGTGAAGGAGATGCTCGCGGACCGCAAGGGGAAAGATGGTCGATTACGGTGGAAAGCTGTCAGCGAAAGAATGCAGACAGAGAACGACACACTATCCTGGACTCCTAGAGTTCAGGTCCGGATTGGTGCTGTTCTGATGAGTCTGCTCCTAGAAGTTGGCAAAGTGCCTGTTCGAACAACCGATCCCAAAACCAATGCAACCACCACCACGATGCAACCGGCATTCAACCACTCCTATCAAATTTCGTACGGAAAACGCTCTGGTCTCATTCATTTGCATCCCTCCTTGGTGAAAATGGCCGTAAGGGAACCCCCGGCTGATCTTCTCGGCCGTCACCTTCCCATGGTATGCAAGCCCAAGCCATGGACAGGTGCGAAGGAAGGCGCCTATATGGTCTACAAGAGCAACCTCATCCGTTCCACTCCCGGAGAGAACCTACAGCCCAAGTATATACAGGCAGCTTTGAAGGAGGCTGGCCTCAAGGATATCCGAAAGGGCCTTGACGTTCTCGGAGGTACAGGCTGGGTGATCAACCGTGAGGTATTCAACGTCATGCTTGAAGCGTGGAACTCCGGTAAGGCCGTTGCCACACTTGCTCCTCTGGAACCCGAACTGCCTGTTCCCCCAAAGCCTGATCCTGGTGCCGGTCCCGCTGCCGAAAAGGAATGGCAGCTACGCATGCGCGAGATTGAGAACTTACGATCTGGCTTCCACTCCGTGCGATGCTTCCAAAACTTTCAACTTGAGGTAGCTCGTTCGTTCCGCGATGAGACCTTCTACTTACCCCATAACATGGATTTCCGCGGCAGAGCATATCCATTGCCTCCTTACCTCAACCAAATGGGCGCTGATAACTCACGAGGTCTTCTCATGTTCAGTGAAGCCAAGCCTTTGGGTGTCAGTGGACTTCGCTGGTTGAAAATTCAAATCGCTAACCTGGCTGGCTTTGATAAAGCCAGCATGTCGGAACGTGAACAGTTCGCAATGGACAACATCGACCTTATCACCGACTCGGCTGACAAGGGCCTTCATGGAAAACGTTGGTGGCTCAAGGCTGACGACCCTTGGCAATGCTTAGCCGCTTGCATTGAACTTCGAAACGCGCTACGCTATTCCGATCCAACTGAATATCCGTGCCGTCTACCAATTCACCAAGATGGCTCTTGCAACGGTCTTCAACATTATGCTGCTCTTGGTGGTGATTTGATCGGTGCGAAACAAGTCAACCTCGAACCATCTGATCGCCCATCCGATGTCTACACCGGTGTTTCCGAATTTGTGAAAACTGCCGTCGCAGAAGACGCTGCCAATGGAATTGAAATCGCGAAGATCTTGGACGGCAAGATTTCGCGTAAGATTGTCAAGCAGACTGTTATGACCAATGTTTATGGTGTCACATTCATGGGTGCGATGAGACAAGTTCGCAAGCAGCTCGTGGATCACTATCCTGAGATGTCAACTGATACCAAGAAGTCCGCTTCCCTGTACATTGCACGAAAGATTTTTGAAGCTCTTGGTACCATGTTCAACGGCGCTCACGATATTCAGTACTGGCTGGGCGATTGCGCTAGTAGAATTACCCAGTCTCTCACACCTGATGAAATCGAAGCTTTGGCAAATCAGGCCTTGCTTCCCAAGGGTTCCGGAAAAGCTGATACCAAGAACCTGGATCCCACCAAATCATTCCGCTCAACTGTCATTTGGACAACTCCCTTGGGTCTCCCAGTAGTCCAGCCTTACCGAACTCGCAAGGCCAGACGTGTTGCGACTACCTTGCAAGATCTCAGCATCGTGGATCCAAGTTCAAATGATGTGGTCTCGAAGCGCAAGCAGCTTCAGGCTTTCCCTCCCAATTTCATCCATTCTCTCGATGCTACACACATGATGCTGTCCGCCAACGCATGCCACGAGAATGGTCTCACTTTCTCCGCTGTACACGACTCTTTCTGGACCCACGCTTGTGATGTCGACAGCATGAATCGAATCCTCCGTGATGCCTTCGTGAAAATGCATTCGGACGACATTATCGGGCGACTTGCCGCTGAGTTCCGTGTTCGTTTCAGCAAGAATCTATTCCTTGCCAAGGTGAAGGTCAACAGCAAGATTGGAAAGGTCATTCGTGACCGCCGTCAAGGCTTGTCCAAAAACTCGAAGATCGTTGAGTTGCTCGATGAGCACCGACGACAGAATCTCTTACGGTCCGCCGACCCGGCACAGCAGGCCGAAGGCCGTGAGATGGTTACTTCGGCTAGTATTTTCGAGAAGATGGGCCGAACCGAAGATGACCTTGTCATCAATGGTTCTCTGGGCGAGACTAAAGTCGGTCATGTCCCCGAGGATCTAGCCGTCGCTGAACGACGACCCGGCGCCAAAGCCATCGACAACAGCGATCCCGCCATCCAAAGTCTATTCGAAGACATTGAGCTGATGGATTCGGAATCTAGCTCGATGGCCGAGACAGAAGACGGAAAGGCACCTACCAAGAAGTCCCGTGGTAAATATTCGGAAATTTGGTTATGGCTGCCTATGTCATTCCGTGATGTTCCTACCAAGGGTTCCTGGGATGTCTCTCGAATTCGCCAGAGTGAGTATTTCTTCTCTTGATTGCTTTGCTCTGGGGATTTTCATTTCAAACCGCATTTGACTGGTGTCATTGTAATTTCCATTTGGTTTTTTCCCCGGCGTTCCCTGGGTTGTATCTATATTTTTATTTCTGCGAGCTGCCAGGGTGCAGACTCGTTGCATATACTGTACATTACGCATATTATGAGAGCATCGGACAGAGCGAACGAAAAGTCAATAAACATGCAATAATACCTATTTAACTATTCAATCAATCTACGATTAAGAATTAAGAAATGTTCGTTGGTCTTTGCAGATAGAATTTCTGGTTTCTACAAAATTTGCAAGTGCTACGAGGACTCGGCTCATCCCTTTACCACGCTGGTTTGCAATCATCCCACCTTTTTTATGATCATTTCAGTGATAAAATCTTGTGTTGTTAACTATATTGCATAGGATTGCACGATGAATTATTCGTCTGGCTTTGACTGTGATCCATGTGGAGGAAGACCTGGAATCGAATGTCACCCAGCAAACTAGTCCGCATTGGAACAATATTTCGACTACGGGAGATTGGATGGGAACGACACAAGGAATACGACGAGAAAAGTTTGAAAAAGCTCATGGCCTTTCAAGCTCTGATGATTCTGCCAATTACGATGATGACCCTCCGCCAACCAAGCCCTGAATGACCGGATACAAAACCTTCTCATGGCAAACCCTGTACCATTATAAAGAAATCAGGAAGGTGTCCTCCGAAGGAAACCCAAATGGAGACGATGAGGCAACAAAAGCAAATGATGGATTTTGGCAATGGCAAATGATGTGTGATCAAGAAGATACACGGGGTACACAAATAGAGGAGGTAGAGATGTTGGAGGAGGCATTGAATCTGTTAGAGGTCATGGATCTCTTGAAAGATAAAGACTTTGATTTGAGCACTGCCACAGAAGGTAATTCATAGGTATGAAGTGCATGGCTAGGCCAGTTGCGCTTGGAATTACGTGGGTTACGTGATATAACGTTTACATACTATGTATAGTAACTAGTATGTAGGGCTCGGAGGAAAGGTGATCGAATGAGAAATACTCTTGTAGAAGTTTGAAAGGTCAATTTGAAATTTGAGATATGCAATTTGCTTTTTAGAAAGACTAAGGTTTTAATATATATTTTGGAAAATAATGATACTCTGGCGTCTAATAACAGAAGATCTGCTTGTACTTCCAAGTGTATACTTATTTCCAAGCCCTATGGTACACATTTTGATACACGGGGACGTGTATCCGGGATACCTTAGGGGATTTACAGTCTCCGTAAACGCTCGCCAGTCTTCAATAAAGATGGGTTTTATAATATGATGCACCTATTCTGTCTTGAGTCATTATGAGTCATTTCTAGTCATTTCAAAGCAAGCCCATCAGTCATTCTTTAGTCTGGAGAGGATCGTCGATTCTAAGAAAAGGCGGTTCCACCCGCTTACCGCGTTGCATTCTTCCCCGCCTCGTCTCGAAGTCTGACTTGAATTGCCATTTCTCTTTTTTATCATTGAATATCACAGCAGTACTGTGGTATTGCTTGCTCTGAGTGATCATAACTACGCTGGTTCCTTTGTCTCTTTATAAATACGCCTTTACAAACTCATCTCACCAGTTATAATTATTTCACATTTATTGCAACTTCAATTTTTGAGAGCAACGATGGCCATCCAGTCAATTGAGCAAGTGCTTGAAACGACTGCTCGACGCTATGGAGGACCAGGTGGTGCTATCGCCGTGATCAAAGATGGAAATCTCCTCGGCCAACGTATCTGGGGATATGCCGATCTTGACAAACGCATTCCTTTGACGCCTAGTACCCAGATGCCAATCTGCTCGATCACAAAGCAATTTCTATGTGGCCTGATGCTAGATCTCGAACGCAATCCACCACAACATATGGCCGATAAAGGGATTGGCATTCGAACTCAGTTCACGGAAAAATTACATCAACTGCTTCGTCCCGAATTGACTCAGGACACGAACCTGACGATTCAAAATCTATGTGATATGCAATCGGGAATTAGGGACTATTGGGCTATGACTGTACTCTGGGGCGCCAATCCCGAGGACCAGTTCTTGATTGAACGGGATGGTTCTGCGGCTATCGAGCGGACAAGATCTTTTCATTTCCAGCCTGGTACGGAATTCTCGTATTGCAATGTCAATTTCTATATCTTGGCCCGGGTTATCGAGCAGGTGACTGGAGAGCCCCTGGGGAAGTTGCTCGAAGAGAGAGTATTGGGCCCTGCTGGAATGAAAACTGCATTGCTCTGCCCTGATACCGCACAGCATCCAGGACCGTGTATGGGATATGAAGGAAGCGAGAAGACAGGATATCGTGCAGCGATCAATAAGATAGAATGGGCCGGTGATGCAGGCTTGGTAGCTTCGCTTTCGGATATGATTGCATATGAGACATACTTGGATCGAATCTACCCAGACTCACAGAGTTGGTATCACACTGCGATCCAACCACAAACGTTCAGCGACGGCAATGCAGCTAAATATCACTACGGACTCGGCCATGTCAATATCGAAGGACTAGATACTGTTGGCCATGGTGGTGCTTTGCGTGGGTATCGACTTCATCGACGCCATGTACCCAGCGAGAGACTTTCGGTTGTGGTTCTTTTCAATCACGAAGCCGATGCATCTGCGGCTGTCGACGACGTGATCCGAGGACTGCTAGATAAGAGTAAACCGGCTCCTAAGAATATCGATGCCAGCCCCGATTGGATTGGTACATTCCTTGATCATGATTCAGAAATGGCAATCAGCGTCAGCAAGGGAGCGCAGCCAGGGGAAATCTGCATCAGCTACGCCTACCACCCTGATACAGAAGTGGTTCGACTGACAAGCTCTAACGAAGCCCAGTCCAATTCCATGTCTGCTAGCGTGGATGGTGACTCTTTGAGAGTTCATCGTGTTTCAGATAACCGTAAGCTCGATGCACGACGGATCGTCCGTCGGGAAAGTATCTTTGAAGAAACACCTTTTCAAGGAGACTACTACTGTTCCGAGACTGAATCGACATTCCATTGTGATGGAGATGCAGGGGTACTGTATGGTTCATTTGATGGGTACTTAGGCCGCGGACCAGCAAGTCCGATGAAATATCTCGGGGATGATGTATGGGCCCTGACCTGCCAGCGTGGTCTTGATGCTCCTGCGCCAGGAGATTGGACATTGGCATTCCATCGTAATGAAAAGGGAAGTATAGTGGATGTTAAGATTGGCTGTTGGTTGGCTAAAGGCCTTGTTTTTACGAAGACTTAAAACGATAATGGTTTCAAACTTGTGCGGATAGTGCATACTGCATTGACCAAGATGACTTCTAGTATACTTCATGATACCATTGATCTTGAAATGTAAACAGGTAAAACTTGGCCATCGTCGAAGTCCACTACCCAAAGTCTAGTCTCTACATGTATTATTTAGTATCATTTTGAAACGTTAGTTAGGTACTACAGTACCTACATGATAGGTATCATCATCTCGGACCTGGACCCTGAGCCCCACAACCCCCCTCCCCCAAGCTGCATCAGTATAGCCGGATTTAGGCAAAATAGCTAGAAAAATGGGGCGGGGGCTATTCTAGAAAAGACTCTTTGAATAATCATTCGGTGTTCCCTGTTGATCATAGGGTGATCAAGAAGCAGGAACATCTGCTAGTCTGACCAGGCCGCGCAATACTATATTCAACTTTATCAATCTGCTTCTGATACATATAAAGGCGAAGGCATCAACAATCAAGAAATGTTTGATATACAGCATTGATACCATGTGCTTAGCGCAAAGGAAAAGAGTTTAACTAAATATTGTGGAGTTCAAGCAATTTCGACAGGAAATCCCATACTGCTAGTCAGTAGTAGAAGTACCATAGTTATGGTAACTATACCAACCACTGTCAATATACTAACCACGAAGAAGATTGAACTTCAAGATTGCGCTAGAAACCACCATTGTCCTAACAGTATAGAGGATTCAATTCAGATCTTCTGAGAAATATCAGAGTAGATCGTAGGAGTTAATAGTAGCCGAGAGAAATAGTATATTCGACTAACATTTAGCGCAGACTAGAGATGTCACTCTGCCGAGTTCGGCAAAATACCCCGGGATTATTAGGAGTAGCGAGGCGAGACTGGAATCAAATGGGCAAAGGAATGGACTCCGCAGTATGTACAATTTTTTTTTTCACTAATGGTGATTCAATCAGACTGAAGTGCAGTAGTTCAATACAATACAATATACTGAATAAACGATATCAACTTGACGTGGTTGGAGTGTTTTATAGGGCTGTCCCAATCATCCACGTGCCTGCAATGAATTTCCCCCGCTTTTCTCCAGATTTTCACATTTTCCCCTCGCAGCCTTGCAGAAAAGACTCCCGGGTTTGCGCCATCTTCGATTCCAGCATCTTCAATATACTTTGAACCCACTGTATAATATATTACTGCAGGTTATATTGTCCATCTCAATCTTAATTTCAAGCCTCGGCGGTCAGGCCCGAGAGTCAAAGATCACCTTCAGCTCGCCTCTATCGTTGTCCGGGGTACACACTGACCATTGAACGTCCCACACCTCCATGTCCTAACTCTCCCATTTGATACTCTTGATAGTGGCTAGAGTGTGTATATGAGTCTTATTTTAATCGACTCTATGCTACTCGAATCGTAATCCGAACGGAGAAGCATGTCGACGGCCCCCCTCCGATCTGTCGCCACTCCTTACTCCCCTTTTTCGTCTCGGTCGCAAACCAATCGAATGGCCCAGTCCCAAACTCCAGGTCTCGACACTCTAGCAGAGGGGTCACAGTATGCCTTCGAGCAGCTACAGCTAGCGCGACAAGCGGGCGCGGTCTCAACCCCTTCGGCCGAACCAGAGACATCACAATCCTTTGCCGAGCAACATGATCCTCACTCAGGCGGCAGAGGATCCTCACAACCTCGCGATACCCTAACAGAAGCTCGGTCGACCATTCGGAAGCTGTCATCTGCTACTCCAGTTCGTCGAAGGATAAGCAGAGCTTGTGATCAGTGTAATCAATTACGCACCAAATGCGACGGGCAGCAACCCTGTGCGCATTGCCTCGGTAGTCTTTTTCCACGACTGCTTACACAATTGTGGATGCGCTAACAAATTCCAGAGTTCGGACTCAGCTGTGAGTACGCCCGAGAACGCAAGAAGCGAGGGAAGGCATCGAAGAAGGATCTTGCAGCAGCAGGGATTCATTCAAACGGCGATAAAAAGACCAAAGACATTCTCTCTAGACAAGACAATTCGCCAAATGATCAACCGCAGGAGACAAATACCTCGTATGAAGTGACCTTCGACGCTGCGCGAGTGATGCCTGATACAGCGACAGCCCATATACGCAATTCTAGCGGCCCTGAAATGTTGAGAATGCAACAGAACGCGAATCCACAGCAACCAGCAACGTCGAATATGGATGGTCTGTCTTTGAATTATGCAAATGGGTCCGAATCAAATCGGCCGCCTATGGTCTCCGATCTTCGCTCGATACAAATGATGCACCAAAATGGCAATTCTCGGTCATCATCAACATTACTCAATCCACAGGGATTCGGGCAGGGCTACAATGATGGATCATATAATTTGATGAATTCTCAAGATGCCAATAATACCTCGATGCAGCAATTTCGACTTGGAGGACCTGGAGATACTGCCCCTCCACCTTTCCTAGGGTTTTCTCCGCCGGCCCAATCGCCTAGCTGGCTTCCTCTCCCTTCGCCCTCGCCTGCGAATTTCCCGTCTTTCAGCATGGCTCCGTTTTCTAGTTCATTAAGATACCCCGTTCTTCAGCCTGTCCTTCCCCATATCGCCTCAATTATACCCCAGTCGCTTGCATGTGATCTTCTGGATGTCTATTTTGCCAGTTCTTTCTCCTCACACTTGTCTCCACTATCTCCATATGTTGTTGGATTCGTTTTTCGCAAACAGTCCTTCCTTCACCCAACAAAGCCAAGGACGTGCAGTCCTGGACTACTCGCAAGTATGCTTTGGGTAGGAGCACAAACGAGCGAGGCTGCATTCTTGACATCCCCTCCATCCGCACGAGGACGAGTTTGTCAAAAATTGTTAGAATTGACTGTTGGATTGCTCCGACCTCTCATCCATGGACCTGCCACTGGAGAAGCATCTCCAAACTATGCAGCGAACATGGTGATCAACGGAGTCGCGCTAGGAGGCTTTGGTGTATCCATGGATCAACTTGGTGCGCAAAGTAGCGCGACGGGTGCCGTTGATGATGTTGCTACATATGTTCACTTAGCTACGGTTGTGTCAGCGAGCGAATACAAAGCGGCCAGTATGCGCTGGTGGACTGCAGCATGGTCCCTGGCACGAGAACTCAAACTTGGCCGGGAATTGCCGCCAAATGCCACGTCCAAGCAGGATGGCGAACTTGAGCGCGAATCGGAAATTGATATCAATGGTATCAAAAAGCCATCATCATCGTCAATCCTCAACCCTCTAGGTGGTGGATCTGCCAACTCAGCGGTGAATTTGACTGAAGAGGAGCGAGAAGAGCGCCGGCGCATTTGGTGGCTACTCTATGTCATGGACAGGCATCTAGCCCTTTGCTACAACCGCCCTCTCACATTGTTGGATAAAGAATGCGAGGGCTTGCTCCAGCCAATGAATGATGATATCTGGCAGGCCGGTGACTTTTCGTCCGCCAACTATCGACGTGCTGGCCCGGCATTCGAGTGCACAAGCCATAGCACGTTCGGCTATTTCTTACCACTCATGTCCATTCTCGGGGAGATTGTAGATCTACAACATGCTCGGAATCACCCGCGATTTGGCCTGCATTTCCGCAACAGTGGCGAATGGGAGGTCCAAGCGATGGAAATCACCCGACAACTAGATGTCTATGCGCAAAGTTTGAAAGAGTTCGAAGCTAGATATACTAGCTCAGTTGCCCTCGGAACGGCCGACAACGATACGGCGATGGAAGGCTCTCACCTTAACCATGTTAGTCCATCTGGAAGATCAAGTAGCACGGTCGGATCGCATGCTAGCCAGTCTATCGTTCACACCAAGATGGTTGTTGCTTATGGCACACATATTATGCACGTCTTGCATATCCTTCTAGCTGGCAAATGGGATCCGATCAATCTGCTTGATGATAATGACCTTTGGATTTCGTCTGAGTCGTTCATATCCGCCATGGGTCATGCCGTCAGCGCGGCAGAAGCAGCCTCTGAAATTCTCGATTATGATCCAGATTTGAGTTTCATGCCTTTCTTCTTCGGTATCTATTTATTGCAAGGTAGTTTCCTTCTACTTCTGACCGCGGACAAATTGCAAGGAGATGCCAGTCCAAGCGTGGTCAGGGCTTGTGAAACTATTGTTCGAGCCCATGAAGCTTGTGTTGTGACCCTGAATACCGAATATCAGGTAAGTATTTTTTGATAGCAGTTTATATGCTTTTCAATAGCTAATATTTTCTACCTCAGAGGACGTTCCGAAAGGTGATGCGTTCGGCTCTCGCCCAAGTCCGTGGTCGTGTACCCGAGGACTTTGGTGAGCAGCAACAGCGCAGACGAGAAGTTCTCGCACTCTATCGCTGGAGTGGAGATGGGAGTGGTCTCGCTCTTTGAAGCTGCCATCCCATATGACCTAAGAAAGTCTAGCCATTGACGCTAATTTTTAAACCTTGATAGTGGTGTTTTGGCACTTTCCGGTTACTATGCTACACTTGAATTATCGGACAAAACCACACCTTAAATCAAAATCCGCACAGGGATCTATTAAGGATTCTCCCATTATTACTCTTTGTATATTATTTGATTTTGTTCTGGACATTTTTCTTGGATATTGGACATATATGGCCAAGGCGCTTGAATGAATTGGTTGCGCATTTTTGTTTCGATACATGCGGAATACCCTCTACTTTTTGATGAATTGATTTTCTTGATTCTTTCCAACCAATGTTTTGCTCTAGTTTGAACCAAGTATCTAAGCTCGCATAGATCACTTGGACTTGACAGCCCTTGAGCCTATCTGGTCGGTTTTTCCTGTATTTCTCTTGCTTATCTACCAGGCGTTATACCGGCTGTTTCTCAGAAACGATTCAACCTCGCAGTCCAATTTCGTAGGGCTTGAATGCGATATTCAATAGCAAAGCTAAGTACAGTCGTTCGAAGTAACCTCAAAACAGCCGCGAGCCTATTGCAGCATACTCTCCCCGAATGGAAATTTCGATAAGATTTCAATGCGTGTCAGTAATCAAAACTCGCTGCTCCGTCTTTGCCCCCTCTTTGCCTCGTTTATCTAGATTGTTTTAAAAAAACGCCATTTTGAACTTGAGACCTCGGAAACAATCAGATATCCCCTATCAAGACGGGATTTAAACACCCGAAAGCCTTAGACAAATAAAATCTGATAAAAGAACGTGTTGCTTTGGAACTATGACAAAGCGGTCAGATTTCCTAATTAGCACTAGCTCATGGGGTTTAATTGGCTAGCGCCGATCTAAAATTGCCGATCGTGATGAATAAGCGGGTAGATTACTCCAAATGAACTAGAAAGGGCGAAGTCGAGGACGGCACAGGTTTCTGTGCATGCCGAGTACTCCAGAATGCATTCATGATCACCGATACCTGCAGATAGCAGGTAAGGATTTTCGACTAGCCTTTGAAGACTGCTTTCTAAGCGGAACGGATTGTATTTTCTACCGACAGCAGCCATGATGTGACTTGGAAGGTCATGGCTTCTCAGCTTCGCCAAAAAAAAAAAACAGAAAAGCAATCCGGAGGGAAGTATATAATATAAGACGACGCCTTCGTTGTCTAAGATATCTTTGCGCATCCAAGTGTCTATCTGGGTCGCATATTTCTCAATCTCAGTCAATGGCAGCCTCAAATTTCAAAGTCATCGTTGTTGGTGGTGGCCCAGTTGGTCTAATAGCAGCCCATGCTCTCCATCACGCCGGAATCGATTTCGTGGTTCTCGAAGCGCGAGACTCAGTCGCCTTGGATCAAGGAGCAAGTTTGGTCTTGGCATCTCCCAGCATTAGAGTGCTGCACCAACTCGGTTTATGGGAGCGACTTTCCGAAATTGGAGTTGAAATGAAACGAAGTACTTCTTTCACACGCGACGGGTCGATTTTCTCGGACAATACTGCCCTTTTCCAGACTTTCAAAACGAAGTAAGTTTGGAAAGCTCTTTCGAAAAGAAAGTACAAAATCATGCCCCCTGACTTTGTTCGGATATTTTTCTCCTGCTCAGGTGGTCGAAACTAGAGTAATGTATATCTGACCTTTCTCCCTAGCTTTGGACTCGCGCCATTCATTTTCCACCGCGCCCAGCTTATTAGCGTGCTATACAATGAGTTTCCCTCTGATGCCAAAGCGCGCTATCATCTGAGCAAGAAAATAATGTCCATGGACGTATCAAAAGAAAAAGACAGCGTTCAAGTAACGTGCACCGACGGAAGCACTTTCCAGGGTTCAATTGTGCTTGGTGCAGATGGAGTACACAGCAAAACGCGTACATTGATGCGTGATCTAGCGCTCTCAGAAGGTACGCAGCTAGATTGGAAAGACGCTGCGGAGCCATTCTCGACGGAGTATCGATGCCTGTGGAGCAGCTTTCCACGACCAGCGGAGGTTGAGCAGGGCTATGCAACTGATACTCAGTCCAAAGACATGTCTGTTATGTTCTTGACTGGTAAAGAGCGAGGGTGGATCTTTCTATATAAACGGATCGTGCCTTCAGAAGCATCAACAGCAGCGACACGGCCTGAGAAGGCGACGCGGGTTCGCTGGACCGAGAGTGATATGCGAACATTTGCTATGCAATTTGCTGAATTCCCGGTGACGGGGACACTGAAGGTGAAAGATGTTTATGAGACACGTTTAAACGAAGGAATGGCGGATTTGGAGGAAGGTATCTTAACGCGTTGGAGCTGGGGTCGAGTTGTCCTTGCCGGAGACGCGTGCCACAAGTTCACTCCAAATGCAGGTCGTGGGCTGAATAACGGGATACAGGATGTCGTTGCGCTGTGCAATGGCTTGCATGAGATGTTGAATTCAAAACGAGGGATCTCGCCCGCTGAGGCCGCGTTGAACAAAGTCTTTTCTGAATACCAAGCTATTAGATCTGAGCCACTCAAGTCGGACTACAAGCAGTCAAGGTCTTTGTCGCGCATGCACGCATGGAGGAACATGCAGTATTATATTATGGCTCGGTATATCATTTCTTGTGAATGGCTTGTCATATTGATGTTGAAGTTTTCTGCAAGTGGACTGATAAAAAAGGCGTTGGTCTTGAACTATATCCTTGCGGACGAACCATTTTCGGCCCTTATCAAGTGGAAGCATCCGCTGGTGGCCAAAGCAGACAAGCATAAGTAAATATCATTCGATAATGAAGAACGTGATTTTGAAATGACCTGTGTTGCTATGATATGTATGCAGCCTCGCCAAATCCCGGATGTTTAGAATAATCCAAAGAGCATGCTCCATATTATTATAATGATCTTTTCAATCTGCTCTCTGTGTAGCACACCGAGTGAGATAAATCAATGTAGTCACAAATTCCTTCATCAAGTTAAAGTCATCGGACAAGCCAAAGATCGCATCCGAAACTGTCGCCCGGGTGAATTGTTCGGAAATTTTGTCAAGGAGACTGATGTCGCTCTCCGTTTCTAAACCTTTCGGTTCTTTCAAAATTTGACAGAAGAGATTCATCACACCTGTAAGAACATAAAAAATCTGGAACCTATCGTTTTGATGAATCCTAAGTTAATGGAATTTTTCTCTGTGCTCCAAAAGTTCCCGTTGGAATAATTAGCTTACCAGAATGGACGTTGCTCTAATACATCCTGATTATAAAACACCTGCGAGAGTAAAGCACGACTTGCGTTTGCCGCAACCTCCAGACTCAATTTGATGCCCAAAGCCTGTCCGCTTGGATCGGCAATCCATGCTGCACATCCGGTACTCATCTGATGGATGGCGATAATAAGATATTTATGTTGTACCTTAAGGATCAGTGAGTCTCGAAAGGCTTCTTCGTGGGACATTATTCCATAGTCGAGAAAATTCGGAAGGTCATTCGGCAGTTGCAAGCTTGCGTGCCAATTATCGACTGCACCATCTAGCTCCCTAATAGCCTTGAGAAGCTCTGCATCAGACTTGAACGCAGCCTGAGGAGAATGAAGAGCCCTCGTGATTCTGGATTGAATAAAGGCGAGCCTGAGATCAGTGGGGAAAAACAGCGAAAGGTTCTGGACGGATGGGGTTTGTAATCTAGGAAGACCAAATTCAATGGAGAGTTCACTTTCACTTGGCAAGGTCAAGTCACAGTAGTCGGCGCAAATAGCCGGTGGCCTACAGGTCCTTAAACAAAGCTCATTATCCATCACGTAGGCTATCCAGAAGAGTGATCGGCAGTGTACTTCAAACAGACCAGGTGGCTTTCGGATACTACCCGGATTTAGGTGACCTCCAAGGGTAAAGATGAAGCGTATCGCGGTAGTAAATAAAGGTTCTATAGAGTTCATAGTAGTGATTTGCCCTAATCGACAGATACACTATAGTGGAGAATAATATCAGTATGGAGTGTAACGGTTAGACCCAAAGAAGTCAAAAATAGTACACGATACTCGTAGGTAGCGGTGCGTGAGTCCCTTGAAACTTGAGCTTACAGAAACCCCCCAGCCACATTACCCTGGTATTTCTCATGTACACTCATCTAGCGGGGTGCCAAAGGGATCATTGTTGACTTACCACCATGAGCAGTGCCTGGACCCCATCCAGGGTTGCTCGACCATCCAAGATTCCACAAAGAAGATATTGTGCTTCATGGATATATTTGTGAAGGTCTAAACCACCAAGCAGAGAATTATCTCCCATTAAGAAAGCAGCGAAAAGAACGAAAGAAAATACACAAGCCTTGGCGCTATGAGAGTCAGGCGAGACATCTGAAAGCTTGTCATCATAAGCCGCATCAAAGGTATGATGAGAGAGATCCGGGTGGATAAACGGAAATCGACGATGCGCAGAGAAAGAATTGTAACGCTGGAATAAAGCAAGCACAGTAGTCTTTTCCGGGAGGTCTGGGTGTGTTTGATGTTGGAAATATTCTCGTGTAGATGCCAGGCTATGGTCAGCTTGGCGGCGCCTTTGAAGGCTGGCTGGATTCAAGCGATCAAAATCTATCTTCTGTCCGGTACACGATTCCATCCACTTTTGACTTTCAGGAGAGAAGAACGGGAGTCCAGTTGAGGCGCGAAGATGAAATGGCACATGTCCTAGCAGGCTATTGATAGCCACGAGTGTCTCGTCTTGACCCGATGACACTTGAGTTGGAACGCTGCGATTCTATGGACATGTCAGGCTTGGTTCAGTTCATAGGACTGAAGGGTTTATTTTACTTGATTCGTCTGTTTGTCTGCGGACGAAATTGGGGTTTCCAAATGGAATACAGCCCTTATTGCCAGGTAAATTGTCAGAAATTTTGGTGCTGTCTTGAACACGGTTCAAAGCTTGGATATACATACAAATGCTCATTTGCCGAAGGGACCCGATTGTTGCGATGGACTCGATCAAAAGTACATTGTAGACCTTGTTGGGAACACCATTCGCACGGAAGACTGTCACGGTAGCATTTTATCTGGCAGTTATTAGGCTATTGTCTGGATTTCTCCATGGACATTGAAAGTTTCAGGCTTACCTTTCTTCGAAAACATGAGTCGCAGGCAATGCGGACGCGCTGATAAGATCGTCGTTGATTCTGAACTTTAGAGGACATCATGCGAGCTCATGCGTACTACCAAGAAATTCGAATCAAGTCGGACTTTTCTGAATGCAATCGAGGGATACGGAAATAGTCTGATTTATGCTCTAGCAACAACCTTACTTGGAAGTAGCGAGCATCATTGTCAAATCACCCACACCGCCCACTCTAGTAATCATGCTTTAATGATTGAATACAAAAGGGTTTTGAAGGTAAAGACTAGATACATAATTTGTATTGTAAATGATCTGGGCACTGGAACTCTAAAGAAGAGAGCTTCAAATGAAACAAATAGAGAGTCCCAATTTATTACTACTATTATCTACATCGAGTAACGAGTCAGTTGTAGTGAGCCACTGGGAACGTTCAATATAAATATGTCGGGACCAGGCAAAATCGAAAGAAATCCTCCAAAGAAAATGCAGACTCGACAATTATGCAATTCCCAGTGTTGCTCATATCTGACAGATGAATACATCATTATTAGGAGTATGAAATGAGTGTTGATATAAGAACACTCCTGCAGTATAGTGTAACTTTGATCCCCAAATCCCATGGAGTCTCATATTTTTGACATGACAAAACCGTTGGAAACTACTAACCATGATATCAGGGCATATTTCTAGATAGCAACCCACGAATTATGGACATTATAATCATCCCATAATCTAATGAAACTTCTCCCAAATTCTTCGAACCATTAACTATCCTCCAAGTCCCAAAATAATAACCAAAAAAAAAAAAAATCAAAAATCAAAAATCAAAAATTAAAAATTAAAAATTAATGCCGGAATAGCCAAAAGAAGGAGCGGTGAAAGTGACGACTAGCGCAGAATTCTCTGCCAGAATAAATTGAACCAAACCACTTCCGCCCCCTTTCCTCTTTTTTCTTTTTTCTTTCCCATCTACAGTTTACATTGCGATGTAAATCCATTGGGGCTCCACAATGTGGCTTGCTGAGAGTTATTCGATCGCTTCGGCTTTCGTGGATTTCTTTCCGTTCCCGGCCCTGGAGAGTGAAGTCGCTTCTTTCTCCTCAACGCTCTCTATGCTTTGTCTTTCCTTTGGGAAGCCATAGGGTGTTGGCTGGAGAGAGAGCGTTATATGAAGATATACTAGTAACTAGCACATTGGAATAATATCGTTGATTTTTTTTTTCAAATTATATATCTTGATTGCATTATCTTGTTAGTAAATGTTCTTAGATTCTTCTGAATGAGGGAGATATTCTTTTTGTGCGAAATTTGTGCGGGTACTTCTGCCCTGGTCCTGCCATTGGTTTATTCCGGGATACTATAACTAACCCTCGGATGTATTCAATTATATTAAGTCATTGAGGATTGAAAGTTCCTGTCAGCCTTGATAATATTCTCATTCCTCGAGAATAATGACTGAAGCCTGCTTGAATTCACACTTGCAGTCTATACTGACATTCTAACATCTATATAAACACATCTAATCGGTGTTGCTATCATAAAAGCTATCGGCAGTCCACCCATTGACAGCAGTATAATCCGCCAGAGGAGAAGTACCATGAAGCGTCTCATAGTGACGACGAGGCCCACACTCCTTCAACTTCTTCGACTTAGGATCAACGCAATGATTCTTCATGATAGCAGCAATATTTCTTCCAGCATCTCGACCCTCAAACCATGCGCCATGCAAGAATCCGAAATACGTCGGACTAGTCGCTTCTCCTGCATACCAAAGACGATCTGTGTTGGCGCGCAGATTCTGGTGCATTTCGAGGGTTGTCGATGGTGGCCAGTTTGAATAACTACCGTGAGCCCAGGGTTCTTGACTCCAGCGTGGATAGAGGAAAGATGTTGGTTCGGGAATTTCTTTTTCTGGAAACATTTTGCGGAGAACGGCCATGATTTCTTTCTTGGTTTGTTCGTCGGATTGTCTTTCTGCTCGCCAGGCGAGTTCGTTGGTTACTGTCACGAAGAGGATATTGGATCCTGGTAGGAACTCTGGCATTGAGAGTGATTGGAATACTGGGTACCAGCCACGCATAACGGGATCGGCGTATAAGAAATATTGAGTATCTGTCGGCCAGAAGGTTTCGTTAAATTGCATGAAGATCTTGGTATATGTGCCCATCGTGAACTTTTGGATGGCGGTTTGCTTCCACTCTGGAAGGGCGGGTGTGAACTTTACGGCGTCACTCTGTAGGACGCCTAGGGAGAAGGTACAGATTGCATAAGCGGCGGTGATACAGCTGCCATCTTTATTGTGGATAGTGACTCCATCCTTGTGATATTCGATCTCGGTGATTTGAGTATTGAGGTGAAGACGCGGATCATGATCACCCTTCAGGAAATCGGATGCCATTCCTTTAATAATTGTGTTGAAGCCACGAGGATCAATAACGAAGTTGTCGTGATCACTGAAAACATTGGAAGTCAAGTTATCGCCTGCACAGCCGTAGACAAGGGAACTTTCCAATGGGGTGAAATTGTCTTCGAAATCTGTGGTGACACGATTAGAATTGAACAAAGAACATAGACTCTACGTCGACTTGGATCTCAAGGTTGAACATACCCCATTTCCACCAGTCGACAGCCTGTGCCTCCATATCATGCTTCTTTGGATTCCAACCCGCTAAAGCTAGACCAGTCTGAGCCGTCTGATCTTGCAGATTCTCAGTCAGAATTTGTCCCGCTTTTTTATTAGCAATATCATAGGCCTTGTCATAATCATCCAGGAGATGGCTGTAGTCAGAGTAGCCATTCTCATTATAGGTCGAGATATTATCATAGTTGGAATAGTGGGTTTTGAGCTTGTATTTCTGGGCCTATTCCAACAGCAATATCAGAATCGTATAGCCTTTCGTGAGGTGATAGCCATGGGAGACATGGTATACATACCAGAGTCCAGATGGGATTTTGCGGACCTCCAGGATTTCCAAGACCTTGAACCTACGCATCGTTCTGTCAATTTCAAGTTTTGTATTAATAAACGCCGATGACATACCCAATTTGCACCCATCTCGATGGTATATGGTTTTCCATCAGGACCTTTACCGAACGGCTTGTGCCAGGCTCGACCCCCAATAGTGTCACGATACTCGATGATCGCAAAGTCGTGGACCGATGCGTTGGTCAGCGCTTGCTACTTTTCATCAGTACACATTCTCATATTGTACAGAGCCATTCTATTCCTGGCAAGTGCCGTAGAATAACAAAATAATATTCAATGGAGCAATATACAATGGATAAAAATCATTACTCACCGCAGCGGAAATACCGGCTATACCACCACCCCTAGATCTAGTCAGTCGAGTAACATAACCCTATATCGACCAAATTTCTTCTTACAAGATAGCAACAGTCGTCTTCTTGCACTGTCCTTCCTCATGTTTTGGGAAATGCGGCACACCCAAAGCCGGTTGGATCGACCAACCAGCCAAGGCTGCCAAGAAAGGAAGATGGTGTAGCTGCATCGCTAGAGCTCAAACAAAAATAGATGGTGTATCAAAAGTCTCAGAGAAGGGAGATCAGAGAGGACTTTAAGTATTTCTAAAGGAACTCTTATCAAGACCATCCTATTTCGATCAAGTTCAACAGCAATCATGCTGTGCGAAAAGGCCAAAGGTAAACAGTCGAGGAGGCATGTGGTGATCGACAGGGTCATGTAACATTACACGATCGGGTAAGTCCACGCGGGCGATGCAGTCGCTTATCGCGTGGCTTCTGTGATCGGCAGGTCAGAAGTATTCATGGGATGCTTTTTGGTATGAATTCTTTGCTGAAGGGTTTGGGGGAGGGATTGTGGAGGAGGAGACCGTGGAGAAACACCCCGCATCCCCGGATTGAATGGAGTCAACTGGGAGGCCCGAGGTGGTTCTCATTACGTGAAGATTGGGGATATCCGGGCAGGTCAGCAAGAGTAATTACAAGCGAGGATGGAAATGACGCAGGGAGGAGTATGGGGAAGTGGACATTGCAGTGAATAGTGGATATACGGTGGATATACTGTAGCGGTGGGAATAGGAATACTCCGTAGTAGAATGTGTAGTAGCAGTGGAATAAATGATGCTTTCCCCTAAATTGTAAAGAAAAGACGATAATTTGAAGTAAATGTGAATAAATCCCCACCAAATTGTACAATGCTAAACCAGATCCGAAAAAGGGAGGGACCAAATGAATTATCAAAATGTGAAATATGCAACGCGCCACCCAGCTATGCAAAGAACCAATCGTCATGTCCAAAATCATCGGCGTACAATGCTCAACTCCGAGATGAGGCGCAATCTCAATCCCGGCCGGCAGATGAAGTGGCTGTCGGAGCTGGAATTGGAAGGCAGAGACGAACAAAAGACAATAAAAATCAATAAAGGCCTGGAAACAGCTCATCTAGCGGAAAGTATATGATGGACGGACCATTTTCGGGGTTTCCGGTTTCAGAGAAAGTTGTTGATAAGGAGAACTGCCAGGGTCATAATAGAGACCTTCGACTTGACCATCTTCACGACGGAGGGAGATATAGTAAAATCCGGAGATCGTAAGACCTTGGCGAGAGTCGGTGGGAGTAATAAAGCATCGCTCTGGTTGGGTAAATTAGTACACGAAATCGGTTAGAAGAGGATCAAGACTTCGGCTCTCACCTTTCCATCGCATCAAGATCCACCCCTTGCCCAACTCTTCGGTAATCCATTTCTTGCTCACCAGATTCTTGGCGATCTGGGATTCAGTGACATCTTTGAACGGTTGCAGTTCCCTCCAATAGGTACTGTCAATATCTGCATCTGCTTTGAAATTTGTCGTCTCTAATGTATGGTTGTTGAAATCAATGATTTCTCCTTCTAGGAAAGTAACAATGTGCGCATCATGTGTGGGCGATGTTTTGTCCGGTATGTTGTATGCTTCCATCGTACCGGAAAGTGTCATTTCGGAATAGTTGATGTTGTGGATGGTGACCTTGACAGGCCAGTTCTCATCACGGTTGTTATTTGCGAGATATCGTCGTCCATTAGTGGTGTAAACGCTGATTCGAGGTTCATCGCCACCGTTCACAATCACCGGCTCTCCAGGTGCTCGCGAATTCGATGCGCGTTGAGAGAGTAAAGAGCCACCCGCATTTGCGGCGCGCTGGCAGCCCGAGAAAACGAGACCAGGTCGGAGCCAGGAACAAGTGGCTGGCGGGGCTATCGAATTGGTATCCAAGATAAAATCGCTATCTTTCCAATGGAAATTCTCAAATAGAAACCCTGTCGCAGCAGCAGAACTGATGCTTTCCTCAAACGAGCTTGAATAGCGCAGACGATCTAGATAGGTGATTGTATTCTTGAGAAGTGCGTCCCCAGATCCAGATGAGTGTATTTGTCGATGCGCCGAGGCACGAGCGCGCAGATCAGTATGAGACAACGGTCTGGAGCTATTGTTTTCGCCACGGTTGGAGGGACGGTATCGGTAGGCGCGCGAGGAGGAGGAAGAGCCAGCGGTACGCTCAGTCTCATCGGGTTCTTCATGCGACGGATTTGTGTATCGAGCCAGAAGATAATTCTCCAGAGTCCGAGTTCGCGATAACCTTGGTTGTCGCCTCGCGGACTGTAGCAGAGCCCCCATCGTATTCAGTGGCGGAGTTCGCAGTCGGTCGCTTCCTTCACCATGACTGTCTCCGGCTATGATCGGTACAGAGCGACCGGTTGCTGGCTGTCTTCTAAATCCACTGGGTGGTGAAGTATGGTCGGTGATAGCATGGAGGAATGGTCGAATTTGGTCATCATCGAAGTCTTCACCATGTCGGGGCTCATCATCATCATCATCGGATCCCGGGGCCCATCCATACAGCGAGCGCGGATTCGATCGGTGAGTTTCGTAGTTGGGCATATTGGTATGATTATTCAAATGATCGTCACGTTGTCGACGGATGATAGGGATACGGCGGTTGATTTCCACGGACAGGCGCAAGTTGTTATTCGCTTCGGAGTCATCCAGGTCCATCTGATCTGCCTCTCCCATGGGCTGAGGGTGTGAAGTAGGATTCCGGCGACGAGAATTTCCACCGAGAGGAGTAAGGAGAGAATTGTAGGGACTGTAGAGTGAAGATCGCGATCGGAGGAAGTTTACATTCTCGTCATGAATGGTATCGTCGTCGCCGGGGATGGAAGAATCCGCATGGGAGGACCGAGAAGAAGATGACTCCCTCTGTAAAACTGAAGGAGGCAGAGAAGGTGAGCGAGAAGGAGTTCCGTGCTGTGACAGAAATTAGTTGGGTGAAGTTGAGTAGGAAAATTGAGAAGTTTCTCAGGAGGTCAAACCGAGGCCGAGTTGGGAGGCGGCATTCTTGGAGAAAGTCACCTGAGGAGAAGTGGAAGTGTAGAAGAAGCAGAAGAACTTCAGGGATTAGATTAGCGTGGAGAGTTAAAGGAGATGAGTTGAAAGAAGAAATAGAAATAGAAAGATCACTCGCACTTGGAACATTCACAACTACTCTTATCTTTTTTCCATGAAAGATTCAAGATGAAGTTCGTTTCCCCTCGAAGGGACTTTGTGGAGTTCGCCCAATGACGTTCTAATGGGGGCCTTCTTCCCTTCCGCCGGGAAAATCGGGGAGAATTAGGGATTTGATATTGGATAATTCTGAGAATAATAAGGAGTGGAAGGGTAGATTTACGGTCTAGAAATGGAGGAATGATGGTTAAATTGAGGAATATCTTATTGGAAATATATAAAAGGTGGTGTACGCATGCCCATATGGTGTAAAAATATATTCTGCGGTGCAGAGAATCGCTAATATAACACACTATTAGTGACTACTCCCGGAGAAAGAACTTGAAGTATAGTATACTTTAAGTTACATAGCTAAGTATTACAGCGGTTTGCTCAAAGAAGTTGAAATTGATGAAGAATATTCAAACAGAAACTTTTTATATGCAGTTATCCAGTCATGCGATGCAGTCACGCTTCTATGAATGTTCACTCTAAAAACGCTAGCAAGTATGTTCAACGCTGGAATGTAGTATGATCAAAACAACTTATATGAAAGCAAGATTCGAGATCATTTGAGGGTTCTGCCAGGCACTGCCAGACCTCAACCGCTCTATTCTGCCTTCTTCGATGATTTGGTCCTCAATTTCATCAGCAGATACACGAGTCCATAAGAACTGAGAACGAAAATCACAAAAATAGCAGCATCTCTCCACCCATAATACCAATCATTGAGATTGATAGTGCGGAGGTAATCACTACCTCTTGTATATTGACAAACCCGACATCCTGATTCATCGGCTGGGTTGAGCAAGTTGGCGCCCGAACTGTCGAGGTATGCATTCAGATACTCCATGCATGTCTTACCAGAAGGAGGATCAAAAACTGCTACTTCTGCCTCAGTGCAAGTGACCTCAGCGTCAAAAATGGTAAACGTGAGCATGCTTCCAACCATGTAAGTTAGTGGGTTGAGCCAATACATCCAATACTTCCAAAACGCAATGAGTTGGTCATATGGCACCAGAATGCCGTTGAATGACACCATGATTCCAATGATCAATGGATTGACAAGAGCAGCCCCCACTGCATCCGGGGAATAAGCTGCAATGAATTGACCGAGTCCAGTATAGAAAAATTCATATACTAAAACGACGAAAAAGCCGGGACCTGCCTTGCTTGGCGCACTCGAAAATCCAACGGTGAAATACCAGCAGAAAAAGTAGAGTATGGCACATACACAAAGATATGGCATCTCCGAGATGATCAACGCTGTGACAAATGCTTGCCATGAGTAGATTCGAGATTTCTTCTCACGGGCGTCATAGATATTTCGTCTTTCGATGAAAAGTGGTTGGAGTTGATTGATGACACCGGGGGCGACGAACATCCAAACGAAAACAGTGAAGAGTTTCAGCTGGAGATCGCCAACTGAATCACCGATTTGCCAATACGTAAATCCATTGAATAGACCCAGTCCGATATGGAGCAGAAGTTTGTTATTGATATAGCCAGTATTCCGGAAGACAGCCAAATTCATCCGATGAAGAACGACCTTGGTTTGGAACGAGAGAGGCATAGCATACTCGAAGGTATCTTCTTTTGTGTGGGTGATCGATTTTCCAATAGACGAAAGATCTTCGAGTTCGGTCACAGCAGCTTGATATTCCACAGAATTGAGCCAAACTTTGTTCCAATCCTGACTAGAATTATGACCGGATACGACATCGATGATATGCTCTGCTGGATTGGCCCCCGGTGGACAATGAGCGCCATAGTGAGCGAAATAATCATTGATTGTCTGGCAGGACTTTCCAATATCGCCAAAGTAAGCTGTTTTGCCGCCTTTTTGCAATAGCAACAATCGATCAAACTGTCCGAATAGCTGCGCCGATGGCTGGTGAATGGTGGCGAGCACAGCTTGTCCGGAATCTGCTAGCTTCCTTAAAAACCTCACAGTATTGAATGCTGATTGGCCATCCAGACCCGACGTAGGCTCATCAAGGAAAATGAGAATTTTTGGTTTGGAGACCAGTTCCACGCCGATGGTCACTCTTTTTCTTTGTTCGATATTAAGCCCGTAACCCGATCCCGGAGTCCCAATCAATGTATTCGCGATATCGTGAAGCTCAAGCAAGTCAATAATGACATCAACATATTGCAATTTTTGCTCAGGGGATACATCACGACTCTGACGCAGAAGTGCTGAGAATTCTAGCGCTTCTCGAACAGTCGCATAGGGCTCATGGACATCAAGCTGTTCGACATAGCCGGTTGAACGCTGGAAGGATATGGGCAGAGGCTGACCATCAACCAATACTGAACCCTCGATTTTTCCTTCTGTCTTTCTCTGAGCCAAAACATCCAGTAAAGTAGTCTTCCCAGCTCCCGAGGAGCCCATCAGTGCCGTCAATGTTCCAGGTTTCACCCATCCCTGAACGTTTTCAAGCAACACGCGAGGGCCAGATGGGGTCTTGACGGTGTAGTTCAAATTCTTCCAGGTAAAAACGGATGAATTAGGAATCAGTTGTTGTTCAAGAGTGACTGAGCTTTCAGGTGATTCATTCGCGCTCCCTTCTTGCAACTTCATCGATTCTTTGGTGGGCTGGGACTCTTCATCAACTGCTGCCTTGGTCTGGTGGGTTTTGAGTCTTTCGCGGGGTATTAAAAGCTGAGCTCCGGTATCAGAGGCATCTCGCCAGCGAATTGCTCCGATAATGTTGATTCCGAGATAGAAGGCCCACCATGCACAGAGAATACCAAAGTTTCGCCATACATGCGCGTGACTATATGACAAGGAGTCGAGATACTCATCACCAGTCAGTGAGGTTGCGCCCTGTCTCGCACCCCCAACACCTGCACAAGAGGCGAATTGGCCGTTGGTTGGATACCCATCTCCGTGTGGGACCAGGTTAGGACCAACACACTGCATATGTTTCAAATGGAATTCATTTCCCATCAAGGCTTCGAACCCGTATGCGATTGGATTCAACCAATATAGCCAGGCAAACCACGGGTGCATCTGGGTGTGATGGATTTGGTACCCAGCATACATGGCCATGATGGAAATCGCATAGCCAGAGATTTGAGAGGCGGCATTGAATGAGCTGAAGACGGCACCAATAGCGCGGAAAAGCGAGCATGAACACATGTTCGTGACGAAAAGGACGATCCAATAGGTGAAGAACTCTGAAGCGCCGACAGAAAGTCCAACCATGAAGTAGACAATGAGCGACCATACTGTGACTTGGAGAAAGGCCATCGGGATGTCAGTGAACACCTGGGCGATGCAGATTGCTGATGGATGGATATAGGCGAATGATTTGTGTTTGAGGATGATGGGTCGGCCGGTAAATGAGTCCACGACTTCGGACATCATAGTCATGCAGTTGTATAAGACGGACCAGAAGAGTGCGCCACCTTTGAGGAAAATTCCTGAGGAATCATTTGGTGACATGTAGTACATAGAACCTGCTACTAGGGCCTGAATGAGGTTTGCACCCTGTTTCATGAAGAAAGTCGTCATGTCTCCACGGATAATCTGGTATTGGCGCATGACACATATCCAGATTTGGGAAAGGAGATTCACTGTGAATTGACTGCTGCGGGAATATCTTTCCAGATAAACATTCTCTTGGAAATTTTTTGTGTTGAGACGAGCTTCCTCTGTGGCCGGGTAGTCATATTCGGTTACCATACAACGGAAAATCTCCGACTTTTCATAGTGCGCAAGAATAGAAGCAGCATCTCGAGGGAACGAGCCTTCATAGCCAGGGCGAATTCGACGCTCAGTTGGTACAGTGACGCCGGTCAGGAAATCAGCGATGTTTCCTCCATCCTCACAGCAAAACCCAAGATCTTCCATGAAAGGCTTTGCTTGATCTTTTGGTCCATAGAATATCTCTTTTCCTTCATCCAGTACAAGGACCTTGTCGAATAGATCGAAAATGCCGTTTCCCGCTTGATAAAGCGTGACGATAGTGGACAGTCCATAAACATCAGTCATAGCGCGGATTCCTTTGGCCCACTCCAATGCGTTGATTGCATCAAGGCCGCGGGTGCTGTTATCCCAACAGTACACAGATGCCCTAGATGCTAAGCATTCAAGAATAGAGACGCGTTTTCTCTCTCCACCAGAGACGCCGCGAACATATTCATTTCCAACTTTCGTATCTGCTGTGTGCTGAATACCGAGAGACTCAAGTAGGAAATCTGTAGTCTGTGTATAATGGTCCTTTGTAGATGATACACCGTTGGGAAGATGAGATGGCACTTTTGACCGTGTAGCACAAGTCATTGTCTGGCCGACTTTTAGAGTGGGAAAGAAAGTTTCTTCTTCGGAATTCATAATTATTTGTCCCCTAAAACCATTCGCTTCATCGTGGTTCAAGCTGCCAAAGGAGATATCACCGTCAATCGAGTGGAACCCGGCGCGTTTATTTGACAGCATTTTGAGCAATGTAGTACATCCTGAGCCCGGACGACCCAGAACGAGCAGCATCTCTCCAGGCTTGACACAGCCATGGGTTCTGTCGAGGATAGTTTGGAGCGATTCTTCTTTTCGATGGCGAATTAGACGTCCCAGAGCATTGAATTGGGATAACGTGTTTTCATTGACTGCCGCCTCGGCGCTAATTCCCTTGACAGTCAAGTTGTTCCAGGTAACGCCAAGCTTTCGCGAATTATAGCCAGCCTGAATATCATTTTGATAAGACTCTTCTATGACCGATGCCAAATGCCATTTTTGAGAATCTCCCGATGCACTGGTTGTTGAAGATGCTGAGCTAGTTTGTTTTGAAGTATGTGGAACAGCCATGATATCAGTTATAGAGGCTCTCCAGACCGTGGAAGAGCCTCAAAACAGAGTCGCAAGGGGTTTCAGTAAACACGAAACACATAGATTTAGGGGGATAAAACTTTTATATTCAGTAGAGCATGTGTGGATTCCATGCCAAGCTATATCGGGAAAGACCTACAAATTTGTAAGGTATGACTCGGAGGTTTGGCCATGGAAAACTAGACCCGTTTGCGGGGCGATGGTATTCACTTGGCAAATGAGCTATTCTCTGGGACTTTGAGTGGATAGCAAAATGCAGACAATTAGTCTCCGTCGGCCTGCGGGCTCGGATTTTCGGAACGGATTCTACGCATCAATGCCCAAGTAACGACCAGCTTTATCCTGATCGGTATGAACTGCATTCTACTATGTATGTTGTGCTAGGATCAGGATGTTTCTAAGCATTAATCAGATGAATTGGGCTTTAGTATTGAGTGGTCTGGCTTCTCTTCAACCAGCTTAAAATCTCTTCTCTGGTTGCCGAGAAGAAATCACATTTTTGTATGGTCTTCATTCTCTTTTTTTAGTTATGATGAGCATACAATACATAGAATCAGACGTCTGCATTTCCAAGTCCAGGGGATTTTCGACTACCTAGTCTCAGAAAATAAAATCTCCTAGTTGACATCTGAGTGGGTCGCCGGAGAAAATCTCATGTCAAAAGAAACGTGATTGGCTTCTCCGGTACTTACTTTTTATGGAAAATTCCGAAACTTTTTCTCTCGCAAACTCCTCGGCCAGTGGAATCCAAAACGGTCCACACCGTCTTTCAATAACACTAGCGCGGTCGTATTACTTCATTTGTTGATCAATTAGCTGCATCAGGGTAAGTGGCTGCCTACAGTGTCAAATAGGTCTATCATGTAACCCAAGCTATGATTAAGCGTTGTGCCTACTGATCACTGGCAACCAGCGGGTCTCTGGCATTCCTCGGGAAGGTTGTAAGAGGCCCTGTATGAGAAAGGCGAGTCGAGTTCTAATATGTCTCGGCCCTTGGAATTTCGACACGGGACCCCATTTTCCGAAGAAAAACTCCAAGCAGTATGTCCTGAAGATTGAGAATCACTTGCATACGTCTTTTCTTTACTGATTCTGACAGTGTGATCTATGTCATGCAAGAAAGGTATTTAGACAACTCATACTCTTCGGAGATTTCAAACAACATCAGAATCTCATTTTTTCAACTCAATAGATTAAATGTGATAAAAAGGCGAAATGTGAAAGTTGTGCTTTAATCGGAGTTTCATGCACTCGACAACGCATCAAAGGACGTCGATCTCGCCGCAAAGCGCAGATAGAGTGAGTTGATAGCCGCCCAATGAGCTGGCATAGTTTCTGAATCTAACAGCCAAACAGGACTTCTAATGCTCGGCCTTTGAGAAATGGACTCCAAGGGAGAGGTCAGGGGCCCCGTATTGGATCTGGTCCCTCTACTCCGTCGGATATTCTTCACCGAGCGTCAAGATCGCATGAAAGACCGATCAATGATTCCGAGCATCCGAATAACTCTACGACCTTGATTCAACAAGAACTAGACTCGAATTCAAATTTGTCCGCGAATCGCACGCGAGCATTAGAACATGCGCTAACCATCGTAAAAACGTTCGCGACAGCATCTCATCAGGGAGACCATCCAATGCATCACGCCGAGGATGAAGACCGGGATAAATTTGTACTGGAGACAATTCCACCCGAACTATATTTCATGATGATACACGGTATGCTTCTTCTGACCCAGCATTGCGCATTCCAGACTGACCCTAGGATGTTACAGGTGCGAATAGTATGGAGATGGAGGGTCTCCTATGGACAGACCATCTATCGTCTCAGACCATAGAGCGAATGTCCTTGGCAATCATGAGTGACACTGTTCATGGACAGATGGCACTTCATTACAAGCTATGTATATTATCAAAAGCAACAGTTTATGCCAGTCGATGGCTACGAGTCTGCCCGTCTGAGCACATGTCCGACTACTTGGATCGGTCTCGCAAGCAATACGCTGCTGCTGCTTTAGAATGCCTTCGGAAAATCGACTTCTCTCGCTCACCAAGCATTTCAATGTTGCAAGCTCTTCTTGCCGGAGTATGTATAAAGGACCATTCGGATGCACAGTGATGCTGACTTTTGGAAAGGGGGCCGTGGTACAGCTTCATGGGGACACAACAAGGTCCTGGTTCCTTATCTCTCTGGCATCCCGCGCTCTTGTGGCCCTCGGATACCACAAAATGACTAATTTCAACATTGCAAGTAACGAAGCAAACGAAATTCGTCGCTGTATTTATTATTGCTACTACATGGACAAGACATCTAGTATGCTACTCGTTCGCCCATCTTCATTGCCAGACCTGCCGTTCAATCCAGCAGACTTAGTGCATATCGACATCAACCAACCAATTTCAGTTCATGTCAAGATGCTGGTAAAATTGGCCCGTGTTCAGGATGTCGCTTTGTCTTTGATGCTCAACCCCTCTCAACAAACACTTCCAGACAAGGATCATGTGCTTAAGGATATTCACGCGGAGCTCATATCTATCGGCAATGAAATTCATCAGGTAGCATCGAACCTGCCCATAATTTTTAACAACCATGCTAAATTTCTTCCAGCTCCGAGGTCAACCCAATGCCCATGAGCCATCGGTTCTTATTGAGTGGGATACGGTCGATTTTACTTTTTTCTCAATAGCTACTACGGTTCTTCGTCTCGATTCGGACTCTTTGCAAGATGCCACCAGGCGAGAGGAATGCTTACAATATGCCCGAAAGGCCCTGCATTCAATGCAAGCATGTCAAAAATACATACCCGTCAAGTCAAGCATTACGCCAGATTATCTTTTCTGGTATGTTCCTGGTTCCACATCGAATATTCGTATATGTACATATGTACTAAGCAAAGAACCCACAGGACCGTTTTATTCTACCCGCTCACCCCATTTTTTGTTATTTTCTGCAACGTTGTCGCTACTTCGAATCTTCATGATCTCATGTTGCTGGAAGAAGTCACAGTTACAATATCGAGACTAAAGGAGCAGTGCACGATTGGAATGAATCTTCACAAGCTTTTATCTGAGCTGATCGGGCTTTGTGCTGAACTACATGAAATGCCCCCCGACAGATATCCTCGCTTGATCTGCAATTCTGATGGAAACCAAGCACAGGTCCATATGGTTCCAGGACGTGACCCCCTTGATGCCAATACAGACATTAGTGGACAAACCGCTCTACCGACCCCTGGACAGGATGATATGGTCCCGGCTGGAGTTTCAACCTTCGCGCCGGGCGGCTCAAACTATCAAGAAATCGAAGAATCTGCAAGGAAACGGGCCTCCATTTGGGATGATGGCTTAATGACTGAGCTCTTCAATGTTCAGCCATCTGTCGAATGGCTTGATATTGAATGTGTTGATATGATACATGGTTTCCAGAGTTAGCTACATATCAAAGCTATTCAATGTATTCAATGGTTGAACGTACAGCATCGCTACTACCACCCATCAATACTGCTGATCTTATATGTAGACTTGTACACTAGCAAATATAGCTACAAAACGTGATCTCCGATTCCGGGGTCGGGGTCCACTCCGAGACCCTGAATATTGCGGGGCCGTGACAGCCGACCCGAGCCATATTGTTCGGCAATCCGCTTGTCCATCGCGATTCCCGACGGAGTAACTCCGATTGAATCCTAAGCTGTTGTGCCCCTCGTCGACCTTTTTCTCGGGTTCACTCATTTTCACTCATTTCAGTTCCCTTAGTTTTTTCTTCACACCGCATTGACAAGCCTTGTTTCCAGCACCAACCGGACAAGATGGTCAAGATCAAGAGCATTGAATACTTCCGAGTATTACCGCGCTGGCTTTTTGTCAAAGTCACAGATGAGGAGGGACAGTATGGTTGGGGCGAGAGTACTCTAGAGGGTCATACGGAAGCAGTCGAGGGAACGCTTAATGCCCTCTGCCAACGCTTTGAAGGTTATGAGGCAGAGTATGTTTATTTCAAGAATGTCTTTTGCTGGACTCTGATAAGGCTAACTGATAACTTCCAGCGATATTGAACATATTTGGCAGATGGCCTGGCGTCTTGGTTTCTACCGGGGCGGCCCTGTCTTCATGTCTGCTATCTCTGGTATCGATATTGCCCTCTGGGACCTCAAAGGCCGCCGCTTGGGTGTGCCTGTTTACCAACTACTCGGCGGAAAGGTTCGCAATAAGCTATCTGTTTATGCCTGGATTGGAGGTGATCGTCCATCCGACGTTGAGGCAGCCGGAAAGGCCCGCCTTGCACAAGGCTTCAAGGCCATCAAGATGAACGCAACAGAGGATGTCAACTGGCTTGACTCTCCAAGTGTCCTAGATTCCAGCGTCGAGCGTCTTAAAGCAATCAAGGCAATTGGCCTGGATGCAGCTCTTGACTTCCATGGCCGCCTTCACAAGCCTATGGCGAAGCAATTGGCCAAGGCTCTGGAGCCGCACCGACCCCTGTTTCTGGAAGAGCCTCTGCTCTCCGAGCACCCAGAAGGTATAAAGCAGCTTTCAGACCAAGTCTCTTGCCCAATCGCTCTCGGTGAACGCCTTTTCAGTCGATGGGACGTGAAGAGATTCTTGGAAGACGGCAGCGTTGACGTCCTCCAGCCTGATATCAGCCACTGTGGTGGTATTTCTGAGCTGCGACGCATCGCCTCCATGGCAGAGACATATGACGTTGCGATTGCACCTCACTGCCCCCTGGGGCCTATCGCCCTGGCGGCCTGTATGCAGGTCGATCTTTCAACACCCAACTTTGTTATCCAGGAGATGAGTATCGGTATCCACTATAACACAGAAGCTGGAGAATATGATATTACGAGCTATGTGAAGGATCCCAAGGTCTTTGATGTGAAGGATGGTTATGTTGATGCCTTAACCGCACCGGGTCTTGGTATTGAGGTTGACGAGGATATTGTGCGAAAGGTGGCTCAAAATACACAGCCCTGGCAGCCCAAGGAGTTCTTCGGGCCCGATGGCTCCATCAGGGAGTGGTAAGAAGCTATGCGATGGCGTGAGAAGGCGTTGAAAAAAATGCATAGTAGCGAACTGTAAGAGATCAAGCTATAGACCTTTGACTATCCTCTATTGACAAATAAGAATTTGGCCTCATCACTCCGGCTGAGTGCTAGATATTTGTCTGGCCTTTCCATAAAAATGATATATGTCTGTTGAATTTGTACTCGTATCTAAAGTCTAAATGGTCTGACCCACGCCGAATGTTACCAAGACAGCCACTGCCTTCACGGCTAGCGCTTAGTGTTGCAGTCATCTGCTATCTGCACACAGTGAAGTATCAAGTTCCAGAATGCATCAAGATCCACTCCTCTAGGGATAGCAACCCCAGGTCCATTAGCAGGCGTGGCAATAGACCGTCCGAGCTGATCAGTCACGGATACATCTTTTCCATGGTCGCCATCTGTAACAATTTTGACATTAAACCGCTCACCTCCCTTGTCCTCAAAGTTCAGAATCTTATCGGGATAATTCTTGGCAAACGCAGGGTTTAGATTTGATAATATAAATGCCACTGCGAGAGGGTCATGAAGTGGAGGCCCTGTATCCAGGCCAAAGGCTCTATCGTATGTCTCAGCAAAGAAAACAAGTAGATCATAAAACAGTTGTCGAAGAACCGTCGGAGGTTTAGTAGGGTCGTTGGATCCGTGTAAAATGCGAGTTTGTACTTCTTTTGAGGCCAGTACTTGGTGTGTCAAATCCAGACTAGCAATTGAGGTCTTCGGAGCAACGATAGGGTTACTGAAGATCGACTCGGCAGATTCGGGGTCACACTGTCCTAAGAGTTAGATGCGATCGGTTACCCATACGCAGACCTGCACTTGTATAGACTCACGTAAATATTGAACTCAGCCCAAGGGGTCACATTCCCAATCCGAGATTTTTCTCCAGGCAGTCTGCTCATGGGAGCATCAGTAAATCCTTCTCCGATGGCACCACCCATGATACTAAGACCCTGAATATGCTCAGCCACCTCTGGGAACGTTGCAAATAGCAAGGCCACGTTGGTTAGTGTACCAGTTGCAACAACCCATGGAGTACCTTTAGGCTGCGCGAGAAGCGCATTCCGCATGGCTAATATCGGATTTAGGGTTGCAATTGGTGGCTGAGAGGGCTTTGGTAGTAAATCGGTACCATCGAGCCCAGAATCGCCTTTTGAAAATAGCGTGTCAGTATTCACATATCCCCTTTTGTAGTAGTAGTGATATGTCATGATCACTCACCATGAATATCAGGAGCATGAAGAGCTGGACGGGAGAATGGTTTACAAGTTCCAGGATAGACTGGGACTTCTGGCCGCCCAATAGCTTGCAATATGCTACCTGCATTGTAGGTAGTTTTTTCAAGGGAGGCATTTCCATGGATCGTGGTGATTCCCAGAAGATTCAGTAATGGATGATGCGCTGCAAGTAGTATCGCGAAAGCGTCCTATTCTCAAAGTCAATAAATTAGACAAACACATATATGATACACTTACATCGTGTCCTTTTCATGAGTCAGCCTCCAAATCTAAGAATATTTGTAATAAGGTGCTTGCAGCTTACCAGGATCACAGTCCAGCCAGACTGGAGTACGTTCGTCTATGTTGGTATCAAAAGTCATGTTCAATCTCTATAACTTCCAGCAGAACTCCGATGGTTTCAATCAAAAGGATAGTTGAGGAGATATCCAAGTTGGACCCCAAAACACCCAAACGGGCCGAGGAATTCCCCGCATTGCGATAAGCTCCTTATCTACTAAGCCCTAAGCCCTAATATCCCGATATGGAAGACAGCTCATCCAACTTCGCGGTGACAACAACGACGACACCTCATTGTTGATGAGAAGGGTTGATGCCCTTACACGCCTTTGTCTTATGTGCATTGAATATAGGGAAAGCGGGATCTCTTGAAATGCCATGTCTGACCCTTTACGTCCCGGCTTACAGCCAGTTTCCCATCTGAAGGCCAGCCCGACCACCTCCAGCTCCAGATCGACTGCTCTCCCTTTAACTGGCCAATCCCCCGTTCCACGACCTTCTTCTCGACTACGATTACAACGGCCGCCAGGAAAAGAGGATTCGATAGATCCTGCCAGCGAAAAAGCCACTCTTGCCCTGATACGACGCGTATTATGTCCGCAAACAAATGGTCATGGCACTTCCTCTCCGCAGTCTCCAGAAGAGTTACTGCCTCCTCTTACGAGTTCCAATGACGTTGATCGTCAGGTATACGCAATAATAGCCATCATAATCAAAGAGTTTCTATACTCATGGTACTCAAAAATCACTCCTGACCAGACACTTGTCAATGAGGTCTTGCAAGTCATCGCGCATTGCACTCGCGCTCTGGAACAAAGAACTCGGCAGATCGATGTTGCACAGCTGATTTTGGACGAAGTCCCAGCACTGGTGGAGGCACATATACTTTGTAAGACCCCAAGTTTTTGAATATCCTTAAAATACTCCCCAATATGGTGGCAACAACTGCTGCTGAATTGCATTACTGAGCGCCTTTACTGACCTGTGGCCTTTGTTTTTAGCTTACAGACAAGCAAAGCAACAGTCGTACCTCTCAGGGCTTCCAACGCCACATCGTGCTCTTTACCACCAACTGAATCCTCATCCAGGACTGTCGCCTGTTCCGGATCCAACAGACCCAGACACTATTGGCGAGCAAAGTGAGAATGAAGCTATTTATCGGCGACTCCTCGTCAATGGCACTTTGTCGTTGTTATTGCCTACAGAAGATCTCGAAAACAGCAGCCTTCGTACCCTAGTAGGTGACGTACTGGCGGATTTGATATTGGGCAAAGAAGTGGCTGGTCGTATCTGTGAAGGCCGGTTCTTCTGGGAGACAACCACCAAATTGATTACTTCATTCCAAAACCGGCAGGCTGGACAAGGTCCTGGTTCGTCGGAAAACATGACCACCAGTCGACTGGAACGATTCGGTCTACTACACAATCAAGACGACACAACTGAATTCCAGCCTTCGATACAATCGCCAATAGCAACCTGGATATGGAGTGTCCTTCAAAATATTTACCTTTTTTACGTTGCCTTGCGTTTCATCGCGACAGGTCTCTTCCGTGTCGCATCCTCTCCAAGCCCAAGGGCCTCGCACGGAGCTGGTGTTTCATTTCCTGCTGCAACGCCAGAGACCCGGAAGGAGGGGACTGGGTCCTCGTCAGACAGCGTCGCGTGCAAGCGCCCGGTTCTTGATTATCGAATGTTATCTATGACTTCACGGCTGCTTGGCATCTCTCAACGAATGCCATGGCTGACCGGATTATTTGCACTTGCCCAACATTTTATTGTTGCGGGACCGGGTAGGTTGGGTGACACAGATGGTGTCCTTGACAGGTGAGTCTATTTCTATATTTCACTTCTATTATAATACTTCGGCGTGCTATGGCTGCACATGCCCGGAGTATTTGCCCTCTTTCCCATGTACGCCCCCTAGGGCTCGAGCCCCCCATAAGACCGCATGAACCTTCGGCAGTGGGGAAACGGTGCGATGCGATCTCCGAACTGTGATCTACGAGAGAGTCAAGTGTGACTTTGTGCAAGTCATGGTGGGATGGAAAAGCGTCTTGCTCGCATACTGCATCGATCACTTGATCTCCACGTTTGATTACCGTATTTTCGGCGAATGTGTATGGTCACCTTACGGTGTGTCTTCTTGGCGGTACTGCTATTACGGTCATACAAAACCGCGGGATTCGACATCAGATTGGCTGCCTCAACTTGGTCCGAGCGACGTACGATTTACGAACAAGGATCCTCTTCCTTCATGCGTCTCATTTTTCTGCTCTCGGTGTGATAGCGCCAGGGCCCGGCCCTTTCCGTGCCGTGTTCCCTTTACTTTCCTACGCAATTCCTCTTTTTTTTGTGAATGACAGGAGGACTGGGGGAATCGCTTTTGGGGAAATACAAGCCAGAATTTGGCATTTTCTCGACATCCGATTTGATGTTGACACAGCCCATGCCGCTAAGAGGGAAATGAAATGCAGCCCACTCAAAAAAAGCAAATCGGAAAGAAAGAAAGAAAAGAAAAGAAAAGAAAAAAAGCAAAAAGAAAAACAGAGTTTTCTGGCTGCCGAACCACGTTCAACCTCAGCAAATGCATAATGAAGCATCAGAGGAGGGGAATCCAAATGGCGCATGGACAGAAATCGTCTGATGCCGATCCCCTGCGGCGTCGAATGACCCATTCCTCTTTGGGCACTTGCATGAAGAAAGACTTCTTGGCCGAAGCTAGTGATTTTCACATCAGGCATCCAATCAGAGAAATTCTCGTCCGTGAGGTTTCAAAGCTGTATTGCGACCGAGGTTGGCGCATATGCCCGCCTTGTGCGCCAGGTACAACTTGCTGGGATATTTCCCGCCTCGGAGAGATCCCGTTTTTGTATTGGCAAATTTGTCGCCCAGGGGGAAAATGAGGTACGAAAAGGCTGGGTATGCTAGGAGAGGAGAGGAGAGGAGCAGTTCAGCCCGCCTCACCACCTACTCCATGAGATATATCCCTGGTTCGTGGAGTCCCTCTTACAGCCAGGATTGGCCCAAGCTCCTCATATTCCACGGGGCCGATCGGGCTCCGCCTCCCCCACTTCGCAATCGCCCTAAAATGGCGGGAGGATGAAGCTCTTCTCGCACAGGGCACTCCAAACGGGAAAAAATACACCCCGGGCGCATGACGCTACTTCGAGATCCTCAGCGCCATCGTTCATCGCGAGGGATTTTCATCATTGCTTCTGTTCTGCTCTTCGCTACTCGGCTCTTCCGATGTCATCTTGTAATGTTGTGTTTTTTAAAGATGCTTTACTGACTCCACAGATTCCTCCGAGAAACCATTGAGGAGTACGTCCTGACCCCCACTTTGTTGCCCAACCTTCTCCTTGCGACAAGAACGGCTCTCTTCCCAGCCAATGCCCGGCCACAATCTCCAGGTGTGTCTGCTGTAGACACTAGAGGGACCGCTCCGGCTGCACAGACATCCGTGCAGTCTTCCGCTGGAGGTGAAGCCCTAGCAACGGCGGCGAATTCGTCACCCGTACTTCCCCAGGAAGGCAAAGCTTCTCAGTTAAGTCAGAGTCAGAGCAGCGGTAATGCCAATTGTGATAACCTCGCGGTGAACAATGGTCAAGATGCCAACGATCATCCATCCCGAGCATTATCGCCGGCACCACCAATGGCTACAACTACTAAATCTCCTACTCCGGCAATCGATGCAACCAAAGCTCCTCCAAGCAGTGCGCCAATAACGGGTTCGGAGAAAAAGCAAGACATATCACACCCTAATTCGGAGATCGCCGCTATCAAGCGGCGATGTGCAGCTAGCCTCCTCGCGGTGATCCCGCCCAGCGTCGCACGAACCTTTTTCGCTGCTCCAAACTTCTCTGCTAGTGGAGGTGTCTCCAGTATCGCCAATGTCTACTCGTCGTCGCTCATTGCTACCGGACAACCCCCACTCGCATCATCAAATGAGAGTTGTGGGGTCCAGTCTCGATTGTTTCAAGGGGTTAAGACGACGTCACCGTCATCTCGAGCAACTTCTACACCTTCAAATTCCAAATCAACTTGCGAAAATTCCCTCAATGAAGGTTCGAATGCTGACCAACCGAATCTTGAGCAAGAAGAACTGGATCTTGAAAGGCTGTATCTTCTGGAGACTATCGAGGAAGATCTGCTTGATTTGTTTGCCGACGAGTACTGTAACAAACATTTAATTTATTCGATCCTAGAAACGGTCCTGTCTAAGATCCTGCCGGAGCTCTCGGAACGGAGTGTCCTAGATTTAATGGCGGATCGAGGAGTTACTCTGGTTCCTGGTGGTTTCTAGGTTCTACATGTTGACTGTTCCTGCATAAGGGGAACCTTGTGATACACTTTTAATGAAGGTTACGCCAATCTTACATATAGCCCATTCCTAGCAAGGCTAGAAATATCACTTTTGGGTCATTTTATGGTTTAATTAGGGAGAAACATGTAGCACATTCAGGGGTATAGTGTAATGGCTTCGAATATCAGATCCCGGACGCCGTCGTTAAAAATGGAATGACTAGGGAAAGATAGACATGATGTAAAGACAGATTTTGGAGATGATTGAACGAGTATAATAGACAAAGACAGGATTAATCCAATACTAGTAATGGATGGTAAGCTGGCCTCGTGGTATATGGAGGAACCTAGCGTATTATGATCTTTCCGCGCGAGCGGGCCAGTTTAGAGAGAAGACAAAAAATCCCAGAAAGAAAAGAGGGCAAGAAAAGTAAGAAATTTGACATGTCAAAAATAAAAGTGAAAGGGATATAATAAAAACATCAATCGGTATTGCGGGTGGTATGGGAAATGGGGTATGAGTGACATATGGCTGCGTTGGGGATAATAGAGAAAGATCCAAAAAAGAAGCAAAGAGAGAAATATATGAAAATCATAACCAAAACCGAACAAATGAGAATAAAGGCCAAAGTTGAACTCCGTGATCGTTCCTGAAGGTACCGTCTTCCTCCTCTTCCAAGGTTCCAAATCCAATGAAACCATGTGTACCTCAATTTCAATATCCCCAGATAGGACATGGCGATGATGACCTTGGAAAAGAAGCGTATAATGCATCAAAAACGTTAAAAAAAGGGCAAAGACAGAACTATAAATAAAGATAAAAAGAAGGTACCAGCGCCGAACAAGACCCCGGTCCAGGGCAATTGAGGTCGCCCTCAGGTTGTGTATATCTGTTGGTTGACAAATTTTGTTTCCTTTGCCCGGATGAGTAGATGTGCGTAGATTGGATCGTACAGAACAATGCAGCATGAATGCGGAAAAGGGGTAGAAAAAAGCACAATGCGTGAAATGAAGCAAGCGATAAAGTCGCCCGGCATAAAATGAATAAACGAGATGAGTGGGGGAATCATGGAAATCAATAGATGCATATGTAGAGAGAGAAAGAAAAGAAATTGCGAAACGGGGAATTTAGAGAATAGATGAGCGCCGCGCTTAGAGGCGAAGGGAGGCTTGAACTTCCAGTTGCTCATCCAATATTGTGAATACTTCGCTTTTCCGTAACGCGAGGTACATCGTCGTGCTCATCAATCCGGGCCAAACCACCCAGGAGTGGATTGTGTTGAGCCTTAGCCAGATCAAGGCGCTCCATGAGCTTTCCAATCGTGACATACTCTTGGGCAGCTAAGCCAGATGGCTGATGCTGGAAGTAGTTCATGACTAGCTCTAAAGCATGTCGCGCTTCATCTTGGGTTGGAGAGCCAGGAGCACTAATTGGCGAGACGACGGGGGTCTTAGGCGTTGACAGCGAAGACGGGGGTTGCATCGACTTGGTCTTGATTTCGGGGTTGCTGCGGTTGCGCTTGATCATCTTCGTAGGATCGACTCCTTTGATAGCATCTCGACCTGCTTCATCTCCCAATTCAAGGGGGGACTCGAGGATACCCATAGACAATACTTGCTGGGAATCACCTCCCTTGGTACACTTTGGATCCATCGACTCATCTGCTGTCAGCAGAGTTGGGTCTATGGGGACAAGCGGAAATGTCTGGCTGCGTGGACGAGAGTTGTTTCCTCCGGATGATGGAAGACGAGATTGGCTTGTTGGAGTAAATGGGGAGTCAGAAACCAGCGTCGATGTTGGGCTTGTCATTGCTGTTGAGGTCGTATCCAGGGATGTAGTGCTGTGAGAATGGCCATGTTGATAACCACCAGCCAACTCGGGCAATCCATCGATCTGTTCTCGCTTGACACCGTCTTGACTGGCGGGAGACAATGGTGATCCAAGTCCATGAGTAGGCGACAATGGCGAATGGCCATTCGGACTGTGTAGAGTAGAATCGCTTGCCAAGTCGGTATTGATGCGACTTGGACTGTTTGATCCACTGCGATTACCAGATCCTTTGCGAGACTTTGCGCCGAGAAGGCTGTTCTTTTGTTTGAATTTATCGAGCCATGCCTTGGTAAGCACTTTTTCCTTTCCCTCTGGCGGACATCCACAGGTGATAGCAAAAAATCGAGCTTTCTCCTTGATCATCTCATCGTTCAATTTGAATCCTTGTTTTTGGTAGTTTCTTGCCCAGTTGGAGAGGGCTTTCTCGATATCAGGGACTCTGCCCTTTGGCCGCTTGATGGGCGAACGGTTTCCATCATCAGGATTGAGATACTTTTCCTTCTGACGCAAGACTTTTGAGACAGTACTATATACATACAATATGTTAGTATCTTAGAAGAAAGAAAAGAAACAGGAAACAATCAATCTGGTCATGCGACCAGGGTTCAAATTACCTTCTCTCCACGCCAAATAATGCTACACACAACAATAGTTAGCCCGGATCCAATTTTACAGATCAGAATGATAGATTGTATTAAGTACGGGACTTACCTCCTATATCAGTCTGTTTAGCCGTTTTATTCTCCTCGTGGTATAGACACATTTGACGACGGTCTTCGTCGGTCAAGGTCCTGCGTGGGGTTGAACTACTCGTCGAGGCCTTTCGACCTGGAGGAGCGGGAACAGAAGGGGAAACAGAACTTGGAGCCGGGACTGGAGGCAAGCTTTCGTGAAATGGTGATTGGGTAGTTAGCATACTAGGCCACGAATGTGATGGCATGGGTAGCGGCAGTGATGCATAAGGCGGTGGTATTGACATGCCGTACGAATCCACGGCCATCAGCGTTGAATGACCATAGTCGAAACCACTATATTCAGGCATTGGCGGAGAATGTTGGGGAGAAGTGAAATGACCCAGTTCAACCCAGGGCGAATGCGTAAATTCGCGATCTGGGTCATGGTGAGGTTCCGTTTTCATAGTTGAGTCTTCCATAGTGACGAGAATGTGTTGATTGGGGGCGGGTTTGCCCCAGAGCTGATAGGCCCAAGTAGGGACAATGAGACAATGAATACTTCCTCACAGTGGAAAATGAGAAACAATCCGTTTTCCCCGGGGGTGGAAACAATGCGACAATTCTAGATGTGAGACAATGATGGACTATGCATGTTCCACACCAATACGATCACAAGTTGTATAGACTTGTTGGCAGAGTTGTGTGGGCTATTTTAGCTGGATGCAGACCGTTTCCACAAGCGAGGGAGAGGGGAAAGCGTCTACCAAAGCGGAGCCAAAGTGATGATGTCCCAAATGCTTGAGTGAAGTAGCCGGAATGCACCTAAGTATACGCCGAACGAATATAGAAGAGGTAGAGGAAGATAAAAGGTGCGAAATGCGGGTAAGGCAATGGACGGAGTTAAAAGGAAAATCAGGGCCACCGAAACCGCAGTTCTCCAAAAAAAAAATCGCGTGGATTAAAAGACCAAGTTGAATCTCGATTTCAACTGGCACGAGAAGGGGACAGTCCGGAGAAAAGTGATAACCTTCTTGCTCCGAGAGGAATCCAGCCGAACGAAGGCTTGATTGGTCACTGTGAAAGAAATGGCTGTCTAAATGCGATGCAAAAAAAAAAAAAACGTATTTTTATTTATTTCTTTTTTATTTTTATTTTATTTTTATTTTTGCTTGGACAGGGAAAAGAAGGGCTGCAGTACTTGATTTTATTTTATTTTACCTCTTTAGGGTTTGTGAAATATAATATTTCAGTACATCCCATACTGTGTAAGATTCCTAGAAAATCAAATAATAAAAAGGAATTTTTTTTAAAAAAAAAAACCCCCCCTGTCAAAACGGAGGAAGAAACGATATGTGGTTGGTCCAATGTGAGATATATTGGCTGCGCAGGGGTTGCAATCTCCTCAAGTCCGTTAGGCCCAATCGGTATGCCCGTTTGTGTATTACATGGAATGGTATTGTCAAAGAGCAGAACTCGAAAGGGCTGTTCTCTTCTCTACTCTTTTCTCTACTGTACCGAGTATACGCGAGAAGTATGTCTTTACATAGATGAGGCATATTTCAATGTATAAGGTGTGGTCGGTTTCTTTTTTACATCTACTATTTATGGATCTATTATGAAGTAAGTCGCTTTGATCTTGATTCCTTCCCAACCCCCTTCCTTTTCGACTCGGCCGGGATTTAGAGTAGTCTTGGGTTAAGGCTGGGATACACCAGATACCCAATCTCTGCTTCTATTGAATACGACATTGCATACTCAGCAACTTCTCCATCGCTTGTACGGAGTAAGAAGACCCTCTATTTCTCGAGGTTCCTTGGAACTGTCTGGGGCCGGACCTCCTCGGGGCGTCCGTCGTATACTAGTTTCTTTTTTCCACACCTTGACCTATAAAATTGGTGAATATGCTTCACTACAAATCTATTAGCATGAGTGGTGATTGTTTGTGGAGGTGGCCTCATTATCTGAAATTGCACGGCCAGATAATAGAGCTAATCGGACCATGGAGGCACAGCAGATCATCCGCGGGGAGCAGACGAGGTTCTATCGACGGCCAGATATCCGTGATGATTTGCTGGGGGCCGGATAGCGGATCGATAAACCGCTGAACCTAAAGGCCGCATGACATCCGCTGCGCACATAGTGCAGACTAGGACGATCAATGTGGACCATATGTGGGCGTGGACAAGGACAAGGCGATTGCGGCGGTGCCGACTATCGTTTCATCCTGCCCACTTTCCCAGATGGAGGTCCAACGGTTGACATTGAAGTGGCCTAAGAGTCATGTCATGACCTTGATGGAGGGCTATGCACTAGAACAATAGGTTCTAGCCCACTCCATGTGATTTCGTTGATGAGGGCACGGTGCGCAAGACGAGAAGGTGTAGAGAAAGCCGGACAGACTTGAACGGAGAGGAAGGTTAGCAGGAAGTACGAATGGAATGTGCAAAAAGGCGATCTCTTTCATGACTGGAGATTCGGGGAAAGTCAGACCAGCCGCAAAAAGGATAGATGGGGTTGGGTTGGGGGGTTGGGGCACATCCCACGAGCAAATCCCTTTGCCCAGGGACCATTGCCGGATTCAGCATGAGGATCTCTGAAGGACAGCGCCGATCTCTCTCGTTTTCTGCCAGGATCCGAACGCATTAGACATCCTCGAAAGATGACACGGCTAATAGGCAAATGAGGAGCTGCATGGATCCTCTCAATTTGAGCGAATCCCCCGCGACCATTTACCTGTGATCAATACGAAGTCGATACAAGGGCCGAACTAGGTTGCAGGCCTCGGCCCTATCACAGGGCAGAATCGGGAGGGGTGGCTTTGACCCAGAGGGGGGAACTCCATGATGCGATGGTGCTTAGGCGCTTACTGCTCAGTCCTCGTTTTTTTGATTCTTTACTCCACCAATGACCCACAGCGGTCCTCGCCGGCCCGGAAACCTTCAGTATGTAAACAAGTGTCAAAGAACGGTCTCGCAAGTCTGCACGGATCTTTCCAAGGCGTCCCATGGAACGATGTGGAGAGAATATTATGAGGATTGAAAGAGAGAGTAAGACAGCGAGAGCCGTGAATTGAATATGGAGTCATGAATTGTTGTGCTATCTTCTATGTAAGATATCTCCGGTTTGTATGTATGGAGTACCGCATCGATACACACATCTATAAGCTAAAATCGTATGTCGGTAGTATTTCGTAATTCAGGTTCATTTCTATGGAGGTCCTCATGTTATTCGGGGTTAAAAACGTCCATTTGGATACTGTCTAGGTCGCTTACTTCCATGCTACGAGCGAAGTAGAAGTAAAAGGATCTCATGCAGTCTCCCCGCTTGTTCGACCTCACCACGAGGGATTGTCACTGTCAAATCGGCCTGATCGTTTCCTTCTCATATCCTCGAAGATATGCAATCTAAATTGATGGTAGAATGGTCATGCTTAGTTGAGAATAGAAGAAGAGGTCTGACAAATTCTGTGTCATCATCAGTTATGATGGCCAGGGGAATCTGCGAATCATCGTGCCGGGCCTGGGTAAATCAATGATTCGATAACAGGACCAATCATCCTGCATGCTGCCGGGGTTTTTCTGAATAGCAATTTATTTTCTATGTAATGCCTACATACATATGTAGAATGGGGCTTTTTATGATATTTGCGCCAGTCATGGTGGATATCGGCGGAATAAGGCAAACGAAACGAAAGGGTATGTAAAAGACAGAGAATGAAGGAATTGAATCCACCGCTAATCCCTTCCTGTCCAGGAGTGAAGCTGGTCGAGAATACAATCGCATCAAATCAGTGGAGTATGGGCTGACACCATTTCCTAAGAGAGGAGAGGGAGAAATCTCGGATGATCTCTCCAGTCTCTCTCTCTCCACCCCCCCTATCCAGTTTCAACGGAAGGGATTAGGGCAAGCCATGAGGGGGTGGCTGCATCCACAATGCGACTGGGTCTTACCTCGGAGCAGAAGAAGAAAGAAGGCTAGACTGGTCAGGATCGAAATCACCGGCATCCTATGGATGGGTAGAAGTTCCAATAATTGCTTCTTCAGCGGTTCCCACTTGAGGATTTCTTCGACCGCGTTGTGCGAGCCTGTGAGGGAACACAAGAACACAAGCGTACCGGGACTGCTCTAGGATGTTCAGGTTCGAGTCAGGTACCGATCGACATGAGCTTTCAACGGGCAGCACACGCCTACGCCGTAAGTATCTGGGGCTTGGATAGTTTGAATGCACCTTCGTCCGGACCGCGCTTTGTCGATCGAGTGGAGACCAAAGGATGAACCAGCCTTACTACATTCAAAAATTGTATATTTTCAATGACATAATGTGGTAGCGAAGGGTTGCCCATTCTAGTGGGTTTGAAGGAAGTCTAGTACACTAGCAGAGAATGAAGCTAGTTAGCACTGTACACTATCCTAGCTGATAGGCCTAAAGAACCGGGATGCAGACGCGGTGCCTGGGGGAAGCTGCTTGCTGCAATGCAATGCAACAAGACCACGAGAAAGGATCGGTGCCGGTGCAGTCACCTGATAGACGGCATGCTGTTACATGTAATTAAAAGCCCTTCGTATAGATAGTCACTTACTGTAGTATTGTGCCTGTACATGCTCAGATGAGATGTATACAATCGGAGAAGCGGTATTCAGTGGAGACCTTTCAGGTATCATCTCGGGTATCGGAAGTATACTGACTAGAGCAACTTAGCGAGTCGAACTTGGTCTGCAGGTAGTCCATCCTGCCGATCTGCCACCTGCGGACGGACCAGATCGTGCCCCCTCGAGACTTGGACTACGTATCGAGATCGGCGATTTGCGGGCGCTGCTCCACTTGGTCCCCGTAAGACTCCGCTGTGGTTCCTTTGATTTCTTTGAGAGGATGAACTTCCCCCAAGCCAAAGCCAAAGCTATCGTATCTAAGAACGAGCCATCGTGCGTTGGTCGTGAGCATGGCAAAATGTGGTGGAGTTGATCAGATAATGTACACAAGTTCCCCCATCATATGTACTGTACATTATACCGACACTCGCTTGAGTTCAATTCAATAAAAATCCACCTGGACATTATTTTGATCGCTAACGAGACCGACGATTCACCGCTTGTTGCTCCCCCTCTTCCTCAACCATGGATTCGTACGAACCGGCTTCTATACTAGACCCTCCCGCATGTATGGAGGTGGATTATTGTATACTTCAACCATCCCGTACACTACAATCCGTACACTGTACAGAACCAATTCCATGGATCCTTCGTCAAAATAAATACAGTACGGTCTGTATTCTTGTTCATCTTACCCTAATTGCGCAGATTGCAGCATGTCAATCCTGCTGCACGCAGATCCTTCAGCAAAGAAACTAAAATGATAGCACCAGAAAGAGAAAACGTGAGCAGAAAAAAAAAAAAAGCAAAACTACAGCCCAGTACTTTTGACAGGTCCTCGTCGATCCAAATTTTGGTACAGAGTAAGAAATCAAAGAAACACACACACATACTGTGCATACACACAGCGAGAGAAAAGCAGGGACACACGGTCCACACGCACTAGCAGGGGCACAACGTGCTAAACCTGACAGATCCAATTTACAATGTTCAACTCCAAATGTCTCCTCTACCATCCCCTCTTTTTTACTCGAAACTAATCCTATCGGATGCAATTAACTTCCATCGGAGTCCTTAGCCTCCACGAACCATGACGGGGAGACGCATTCCCCCCGAAAGATGGAGCTTGCCATAATTTCCCTTCGCACTATCAGCCACTCAGCGTCGTCGTCATCGACAAATGATTCATCTCCTGAACAATTTAGCACCGGTCAGTGCACCGGGTCGTGCTCTTCCATATTCCCCCCTTCCTCGCTGCAACGTACGTACGTATGCACACCATAATTACCTTTTGACCCAATCTCCATCATTCCCCCCTAACTCCGTATAGCTATCCGGAAGCTTTGACTGGTCTCCGATTCCCCAATTGACCTTGTGCCTCGACCCTCTTCGACCAAGCTTGGGGCTTAAGAGTGAACTAAAGTCGGTAGATCGACTAAATGGATGAGGACTATCGCCCCGTCTAGACTTGCTAGGGTATGCCGAGAATAGAGTCGGAGGCTTGCTGCTTGCTGACAGGGGCCCCTTACTCGGCAGCCTCGTCGGTATCAAACCCCAGGAGGAAGTTCGATGATTCGGTGGCGAGCGATACAACCCCTTCTTGTGAGAATTAGCAATGATCGCTTGGTTGATACAATCTCTTAAAACGATCTGAAGGATGTACATAGGTAGGGTAGTCGGTACGGAATCCAGCCCGGACGGCACGGACTTGGCTTCGTAAAGAGATCTACTCATTACCAGAGAGAAAATAATAAAAAAATAAAAAAATGAAATGAAAGTAAAAAAAGTCCTTGTTACTTGCTCGGGAGACTTGCATCTAGCCATCCATCCGCATTAGTATGGAGTATGGACATTGGCATCAAAACCAGCAATTCCCGTATTTCTGTCGCTCATATGCACCATATAGTATAGTGTCTGAATCAACCCACACCTAGTCTGGGGCCGATAAGGATTTTTGGCCTGTTTCCCTCGTGCAAATACACTAGTTCATTACTCAAGGTAGTATATACCGGAGTGATTATTGGCTCGTTTGCAGACACTGGCACTTCATGCATGATGTACTATGCCGGGGGTGTTGTCCCCAGGACACAGCGTGGCTTTTTTTTTCATTTCTTTGTTCATATCTCGCAAAGATGCAGGATTGATATTGAACAGCGGGATGGTTGGCACTATGGCTTTTCGGGCAGCAAAAGCAAATAGACACTATTCATCGCCATTCCCATTTGAGTGATTGCTTCGCTGTCTTTGAAAGTATGCCCGTGTGCTAGTGTATGTATGTATGCATTTAGGAGGTGGAAGATGGAGAAATTGGAATTATCCTGTATAATGCATGCATGCAACAGTGGTCTGTTTCCAACAGAAGGGCCTTGATCTAGAACTTTTATTTATTTTATTTCTTTTTCTATGAAGGGTTATCGCTCAGGATGATGTGGAGGACATTTGTTTCCTCAACAATGACAAGAAATGAATGGGTAGTCATAACAATATCGACCGGTCGCTCCAAGGGTCATCAATAGTAAACTGAAAACAAAGTTGGCAGGAAAAAAGAAAAGAGAAAAAGAAAAAGAAAGATTCAGTCAATCAAACACGGCAGCTTACTGAGGTCATCCTGGAAGAAGATCGCTCCTCCGTGATACTTCCCACCCCTCAACGATGCATGTCCCTGAGGCCGATGCGTACTCATTGGACTTGGACTTTTCTCCAACCAGACGGGACCCCTGGCAAAAAAAAGAAAAATATGGACACGCTTCAGATCCCTGACAGGCACCATGAGTTAGGAACGAACATCGCAATAAGCAAGCACTTGTATCGTATGCGGCCCGTCCAGCTCTGCCCACACAGCCCGAGCTTCAATCCCCCACGAGCCCTGTGAGATTTCGCCACCCCATTTGATGAACTTTGTTGTCCGTGCAACAACAGCTCGTGCCGTCCACTACGCTCGCCTTCTGTGGCGTCTGGCGGAGAGCTGTCGCCCAGGACTCCCCCGTGCCTGTCAGCATCACAGGGATGGAGATATCCAGACCTCAGCCCGCCCGCCACATTCCCAGCGCGATTTGGATCAGCTCGTCGCTAGGTATGCGGGCTGTGACAGCCATGGAGGTTGATTTGATTGTTTACCGCTTCACAATGGACACTATAGAGATGAGCGTGGTCAGTTTGATGATCTTTTTCCATGGATTATTGGCAATTTTGCGCTTTGGGCTGGTATCGTACCAATGTCTTCATCAGCAAGCTCGTGTGAGAGACCGACTCGCTGAGGCTGGTGCTTGACGGAGCGGCCATACACGATGGCATGCTTGAACTGATCTTTGATAGTTCGGTGAATGGCGTTACACTGCGGCATGTCAGCATTAGCTTGTTCCTTCATTATATCACGAATATGCGAGTCCTTACGAAATCCTCGACGGTGCAGCTGTGAGACCGAAGAACGACAGGAGCAGTGTAGTCAGGAGCCTTGCCCTTGGGCTTAGTATAGATTCGCTTGAGAGCGAGCTTCTCCCACATCATTTCCAGCAGCTCGTCAATGTTCCAGCCGTGCTCGGAACTGATGGGGACAGCATTAGGAATACGGTAGAGGAGATCCAATTCCTCGATGGAGATGGCGTCAATCTTGTTCAGAGCATAGACAACGGGAATGTAGCTTCGGCTCTTGGCTTCGAGGACATCAATCAAGTCATCGATGGTGGCATCGCAACGAATGGCGATATCAGCAGAAGAAATCTTGTACTCATTCATAACGGCTTTGATTTCCTATTTGCTTGTGAGCAAGTAATTCCAGGAGAAACATCTGGGGACGAAATGCTTACGTCGTGACTGATCTTAGTCAAAGGCTGGGTGCTAGTGATGGCAATACCACCCTTGTCCTTCTTCTTGAAGTTGATGTTAGGTGGTGACTTGTTGATACGAATACCGAATCCCTCCAATTCGTTCTCAATGACACGCTTGTCGACCAAAGGCTTGTTGACATCAAGAACGATGAAGATCAAATGGCAAGTCTTGGCCACAGCAATGACCTGACGACCACGACCCTTACCATCCTTAGCACCTTGAATAATACCAGGAAGATCCAGAATTTGAATCTTAGCACCGTTGTACATGACTTGACCAGGAACAGTCGTAAGGGTCGTGAACTCGTAAGCGGCAGCTGGCGTATTGCGTCAATATCATATATCCCGTATCCATCTGATTCGAATCGAGTCAACCACGTACCTTCGGAGTGTTGGCCAGTGAGCTTGCTCATCAGGGTACTCTTTCCGACGGAGGGGAAACCAATGAAACCACTGCGCAAAATGTATCAGTACATGACATCGATGAAAGCTGTTCATTCAAGCTCAACTTACACACTGGCGACACCAGTACGAGCAACATCGAAACCGGCTGAGAAGTATCCATATTAGCCAGGAGATATATAGATACAGAACTTCACCATGGAGAACTCACCACCACCGCCGCCACCACCACCTCCAGACGGAGTCAACAGTTCACGCTTGAGCTTAGCAAGCTTGGCCTTCAGTTGTCCTTTACCGATTGTCAGTCAAGTCGATTGAGAGGTAGGTATAGAATCGGGTTGAAATCAGCTCGTACCCAAATGGAAAGATGTATTCTTGTTCTTTTGAGTCCGAGCCATCTCGGACTCGATCTCCTTGATCTATAAGACAGAGATGAATATTAGCGGTCATCCAACACGCGAGTACTCCAATTTCAAAGAGCAAACAAGGGCACCGCACTAACCTTGTCAATTGTGGTCGACATTTTGGCGGTCGTAAACTACTATAAACGTTTTAAAAAAAGGAGTGTTGACAGGGCCAATGCCAAAAGAATGATACAAAGGAACTCTCGCCAAAATGGGGGTCCCTGGAGAGTTTTGCGAGCAGGCGCGTTTTTTGATCGATGATGAATTTGCGGAGTCCGCAATCTTTGAATTGTGGCAGGCTTTCTTAGTCACGGCGGGGTGCGGGCCTCAGGCAGGATTTTTTGCAATGAAGTCATTGATGCCTTAATTATGGGGCATTAACTAATAGGCAGCTTGTTGCCTGAGGCATAATTAGGGCAATACTGTAGAACGACCAGATTGATCATGGAAAGGAACAGTAATCTGGGATTTGATAAACACGTCTTACTATTTGATTGATTGTCTTCAACCAAAGTTAGCGGACACATATGCCTACTTCGGACCTGGAGTACTGCCCAGGTGAAAATTTGGCCAATCCCTGATCCTACCACCATTACATGATGAAGGAGTTTCCTGTTTGGCAGCAATTCAACAAGCCTCGATCTCAACGAGTATACCTACCTAGGTAGAAAAAAATTGCAATTGTCTTTTTATCAAGCGGTAAAGTGCTCGAGGTACAAATGCAGAACATTAAATAGAGAGAAGTATCCAGTACTAGCGAGAGCGGTGATATATATAACAACACAGTCAGTGCATGTTCTCGCAAGTGATGTCCTACTAGGACGACCAAATCGTCCTAGTAGGACACACTGTCTATCTAGACATGTAGGTAGATGAAGATATGAAGAGTCCATTCTTATATCCCAAAATATCATGTTTTGGGATATGTTGCACTGAATACTAAGTGAGTAATCGACTAATAAGACAAGTGATTATAGCATCGAGATATAATTGATTAACCAGTAATCTATGTCGGGTCTATCCAATAGACGCAACCATGCAATGCAAAATAATGCTCTATATACAAGAGATTTCATATACTACATTCAAACAGCAAATCGTGAAAGAAAAACAGTTCATCCACCGCAAACACTTAAGTATCAGTGTTAGCACAAGTGAAACTAGCACTGCTCGTATCATTGTGAATAGCAGTGCCAGAAGCATAAAGTCCCAAAACACAAAGAGCAAGACCAAAGCAAGCAATACCGATATTCAAAACGGTCAAAGCAATCTTCTTAGGTCCAGCAAACCACTGTCCATAGTTCAAGTGTAACCAGTAAACACCACTGAGACCATAACTGAACCAACTAGCGAAAAGCGCGGAAATCAGCGAGTTCAGGTTACTGAAGACGGGAATGGCTTCGGCGATAATCCATGCAACAATCCAGCAGGAAATACCAAGACCGAGCCAAAGTCCAATGGACTTCCAGCTACGCTGGTGAATGAGGTCGGATTTGGCGCAGAGACGGAAGTAGATATACTTCAGACCAATGTGGCCGTTGACGACACCGGCACCGACGATGGTAGGGATGGCGATACCGTAGGCGACCTTCTTCATAACGGGACCGGCGGATGTCAGAGCGGGAGAAGCAACATCTGTACCGACGTAGTAGTAGATGACGACAGCGGCTGTGAGGTAAAGGGAGATTTCGAAGCTCTGGAGCATGAAGAGGGACTTCTTGAAGTCTTGGGGGGATTCCATCTCGGCGATTAGACCGAAGAAAGCGACGTGGGCGCAGTAAGCGAAGACGATGTTTGAGACGGCTTGGAATGCTGTGTACAGATTTGTCTCGACGGTTGCGTCAATGACGCGGGTAGGAGGGGCTTCGACTCCAACGGAGATCATGGTGATCATGACTGCACTGAAAATGGAAAGGAAAGCTGGTTGAAAATTAGTACATCGTCATCTCCTGGTGTGATATGTAGAATGTAAGTGGCAGGGCAATGATTATACTCACAGGCAAAGGAAATCCAAGTCATTCCCTTCATAGTCCGAGGAATCGACAAGAAGAGGGAAATAAGCATGCCGACGAGACTGAAGACGACAGAGCAAGTACCATGCTCGGTAATGGTGTTCATCATAACCCGGAAAGTCAGGATATGACTTCCCATGACAAAGATACAGAACAAGAACTGTCCAAGACCAAATAATTCCCGTCCAAAGCTACCCATCAGAATCTCACCAGCATCCGCAAGATTCTGAATGTGCGGATAACGCTCACGCATGAGACCAATGTTATATCCGGTGTAAGTAGCAAGTAGACCGAGACCAACAATCAAGATGACACCTGGGACCATGCCCAGAGTTGAGACTGCAGAGGGTAGAGAGAGAACACCGAGCGAGACGGACTCGCAAATCATGAGTAGACCACATTGCCACCAAGTCAAAGTCTTATATTTGATCTCGGCATATTCTTCATTACCGAAGGCATCGGAGACCTCGCCATGCTTCAAACCACCTTCTTCCAAGAAGGTAGGTTCGTGCTTGTTCTCGCCAATCTTGTCATTCTCGTACGCGGGCGGTTGAGGCGTAACCGCGTCCATGATGAATATGACACAAATGAGAATGGAAAATTAGATGGAGGTGTAGGGGTGTAGATGCAAGTGCGAACAAGTAAAAAAAAGATATTGATTAGGCACAGGTAACACACAAAACACACACAAACACAACAGCCACGCGAGTAGAAAAGAAACAAGAAACAAGAACAAGAGAAAAGATGGGGAAGCAAGCAATTAATAATGAAAAATAAAAAACGAAGGAACCGAAGGAATATTGAGTTTCGGAGAATCCCCAGGTCTCCGCGTAACAGATGTTAAATTTGCCCCCTTCTAGGAGGCAAATGGCAAACTGTCTTTCCAATCAATGCCCCGAAGAAAAAATGGATTTTGTCTCCATGGAAAGAAGACCCGCCGAATATTCGGTGGCCTGAGATTCATTGGTGAAGGTGGAAAAAGAAGTGGATTTTGTTCTGTCAATCGGGCCGAAGACTCGGATGGATCACCAATCATCGTGGCGGGAATCCAAGACTTTCTCCGCATTGTGACTAATTTGGCGTCTTCACGATGTTCCCAATGTAACGCCCCCCCAAAGATCTGGCCATGGTGTACTCCGTAATCCAGTCGTATGATGAGGGGAAACACTCGGACAACACTTTATTTTCCATTTTCTGGGGTTTGATTATCTCACTAAATGATTCTAGTACGATTGATCAATTCGGATGGGTGTTACCGATAAACGTTTATACTAAGTAGAGTTTCTGTATAGTTCGGGTCTGGCAGAGATTTTTTTCAAGGTGCCGGTGAACCGCCGGGACGCGCGGAATCCAGCCAAGCCTACTCCGTAGTAACAAGTAATCATTGCTTCGGGTGTAGGCACTGAAGTAGCAAGGCTGCTATGTAAGTCAGTACTGTATGCCGCGTCTACTAGAAGAGCATGATTGCTAATAGTAGAGAGTAAGGCAATTGATTCTCAGCCCCCTTCAGGCCCTCTAGGCACTCCCTTCATCTTCCGACGATCCCCGGCTCTTTCGTATATTCAAGGCAAATTATTAATATGCTTTGTTAGCAGTATGTACCCCAAATTATCTGCAGGCCCCAAACTGGGGTAGCCGAGTAGTTCCGTGGACGTAGTACATATCTACTGTAACTCCAGGAATCATGATATTTAACAAAGGAATCTTGAATCTAGAGTATAGAGTAAATAGACTATCAGATAGTCGGCTACAATACCTGACTCATGAATAATCTACACAATTGTTGTACTCCCGTAACAATATAGCTAAATTCGGCTCGGTGGCAATCCGATAATTTCTCTCACCGAATCCCGATTTTAGGTTTGTCTTAGTTCGGGGGGGGGGGCGCAGACAAGCAATTTCGTTGGGGGGAAATTCCCGATTCAATTCCCGACTTTCTTTTCTTATTGAATGTGTTCATTGGTGAGTAGCGGGATCTACTGAATATTAATTATTAATTAAGTAATATGAGAATTAGTATACGGGGTATTGTGTCGGTAAATGCATTCTCCATTTCTCCCCTGATCATCGTACTACTATTACTCCGCTGTCCGTGGAGTCGTTATTGACGGGGCGCAGGCTCTAAATTAGGCAGGTCAATTTGTTTCGTCTTGTGGGGAGATCTCCCGTTCTGCTTCGCTCTATGATTCGTACACGCCTGATCCGGGGCAAGCTGGTCGACAAGGTTCCCTTGTCCACATTCGAACGGGGTGTTCGAGTTGTACCTTATCTAGTCTGACTAATTAAGGCTTGTCATATCTCCCAAATATTGTTCTGTACTACGGCAAACGATTGTCCTTTGCTTACATAGTATGGAGTGAAGCATCTACTATGTACATATACGGTCTGGTCTGACGAAATTTCAGATTCATTTGAGGACAATTAAATATGGCCTTCATTCGGAAGAAAAAGACAAAGACAAAGGCAAAGACAAAGATACAGGGATATGCAGACGCAAAGAAAACAAAAGGGAATGCAATGCATGTCAATTTTCAAAGCCCAATGCAAATGCAATGTACAATGTGAACTGGCCAGGCAAATTCGAATATTCGTCACAAAATGAGAAGAGATATCATCGACAGGAACCAAAAATAGACCAAAGCGAATGCAATGAGAAAGAATGAAAGATAGAGAGAAAGAGAGAAGGAGAAAGAGAAAGAGAAAGAAGATACATATCACAATCCCTCCTCACTAAAACTGAGCGCGGGAGCGCGGGTTAAGACCCTCGCTCAATAAGGAGTTATTCTGGAAACACTAGTCCCTCTGACTGCCTCCGACGCAGCTCCTCCAGTTGAGCCAGGGGATTCTGTAGAGCGCCATAATAAGTATGTTGCGTTGAGTAGTTGAGAAAACGCATCAACCGTGACACCCACCCAATCCTCTTGATCCGGAACTCCCTCAGCCACAGGGAGACCCGCCGAGGTATAATCATCACTGGAATTTCCAGGTTGACGCTCAACCGGTGCCGGTGTGACAGGTAAACTGGGACGTTCAACTTCGGTCGGGAAGTCTGTTAGGAGTATACTTGGTCGTCTTTGTTCAGTTGTTGCCTCGGTGGGCTGATTAGGGCTTGTTTGAGTGTTGGGGAGGACTTGTGTTCTTGCGCGACGGGCGGTTTGGATTGATTCGATGTAGCGCTGGATAGAGGGGTCTTCGTCCCAGACGTTGGAACGGGAGTAACTGTCCCATGTTTCTGCTGATGGTTCGAATGGAGCTCGGGTGGGAGTTGTGTCGATGGTTGCGAGGGCTGGGTTTGGAATGGTTGGTTCTGGGGTTGCGGGTTCCTCCCGTTCTTGTTCTTCGGGGGAGGCGATGCGGGGAGATTGCTCTTCCGCGAAGACGCGGGTTGGCTTTGGAGCGTGACTTTCCCATGGGAATACTTGGGATATCTTTTGAGGCGAGGGCTTTGTGGTGGGGACTTGATAGTACATGTTTTTCGGGGCTTCGGGGTATGAAGGAGGGGGTAGGAAGAGCTTTGTGTCTTCTGACATGGTGTAAGTCCTTTCTTGGAGGCTGATACCTTCGGGCTTCGAATTCAAGGGTGGTGGTTCCCTGTGAAAGATAAGTATGGTATGTTGGGGAAGTACAATTTGGGTCTTACCGTGAGGCATCCCATTCCGCCCTTGGCGCCTCGAACTTGGGTGATTCAGGCTCAGGCGATGGGGGCCGATGGAAGACTTCAGTAATAGGCGGTGGTATAGGCTGGGGATGATGAATATGGCCTGTATCCTCAGACTGTTCGCGATCTTCATGGTGTTCATCGTGGGCATGATGGGCGGGCTGTTCTTCAGTCCGTGGCTCGGCTTGATAAGTAGGCACCGGTGGGTTTGCTTGCAAAGGAACATAGGTCGAGATGTGCTCCTCGCCCCGGACATATTGAGGAACGATACTAAGCACTGGTTTATGCGTCAGATGTGGAGGAGGCTGTGCGACTTCCTGGTCATTGTCCGATGCCTGATGCGAGGGATCCCCGTGCCATGTTGATTGTTCACGTGAAGTTTCCAATGCTGTTAGTACAGGCGCAATGTCACTCGATTGAACATGTTCATGATGCGCCACCGTAGCTCTATGCTCAGCATGTCCAGAATGATGAGGCTCCGGCCAGATTTGAACCACATCGCTCGGGGTTATACTTGACGTTTGCTGTGTTGTGAAAGACACTTGGGGAGCTTGGGATTGCTGTGGAGTAAATTGCTATTTTGTTAGCTTTGATATATCCACATCTGCTTGGAAACCTTACAATAGGCGCACGATAATGTCTATCATAGACACTCCACCACTTGCTCAGAAGCTGATTGTACGGCGACTCCAAAGGGACCACATGCCTAGGCAAATTCCACGGTTTTTGTGATCCGATGAAATGAATTAGGCTGATGGTACTTTGAAAATGCTTGTACGCAGGGATATACTGGTAATTTGCACTGGGGGTGCAATTATACGTGAAGCTTAGTCTATGCCAGTCACGGAAATGCATATTCAATAAGCCCTGATCGGCTCCATCGAAGCTGATTCCTCGCTCCGCTAGAGCCTTCAGAGCATAATAGTCCTGCATATTGGGTCGAAGAACCATCAGGCCACTGTTGAAACAGTCTGGCCAGCCTACATCGGGAGCTGCGGCAAAATCCACCTCCAGCGAGAATAGCTCGTCGGGAGCTCGTAATGCCACGACATCACAGTCGATATAAACAATTCGGTCGAACTGAGTCAGGCGCCAAAGCTCAATTTTGGTGAAGGTGGCGATGAGATCGGGTCGATCCATCAACCACAAGTTGGCAGGTCGGTCATTGACGAGCGAATGTACCGCAATCAACTCATCATAGGTAGTCTTTTTTCAGGGATCCAGGTTAGTCTGAGGAGAGTTTCGCGTCGCAATATCTCCATTGTCCCATTGGAAGGGTTATTTCACACACCCGTAATTCATCAATTGTCTCCTGCCGTAGCGTATCCGGTGTGAACAGGGCGACTAATTTTGCCTGTGTTCCATTGTCGCGCAAAGAATGCGCCAGGACCATTGCTCCTAGAACGGAAATCAGAGGCGCGCCACCACGAGAAGATCAGCCCATAGCTTACCGGGTAGGTAATGATCGCTGAGCAACAGCTATTGACAGTATATGCAGCCATAATTAGTTTCGCCTTGAGCTAGAATGCTGTCGTGAAGTGACTCGCTGCGGGCAAATAGGAGGGGGATAGCTGTCACTTACCGTGCAGTAGACGGCATTCTGCTCGGAGGCCATTGCGCCGCGCAGTGGAGACCAAATCAATCAAGGAACCAGCAACAGAACAAGATAGGAGTGAGGTGTTTCAGTTCCCTTCTGAGACTTTCAAGAAGATGCTGCCGGGTTGAAGAAGGTGAAAAAAGACCAGGAACCAGGAACAATCCCCGCGGGGAGGTCTAAATTTAACCCCCGATGTCAGGCCGGACTGGTGGAGAACTGGTCGAGCCGCCGTGGTACCTGGACGAAAACAACACGACAAGAGTTTAGTGCATGATGCGAGGGGGAGGGGGAGATAAACAACAATCGGAAGAACCAAAGAAAAAAAAAAGAGATTAGGAACTTGAAGCTGAGCAGTAACACTCTCTCCCAGTCCAGGAAATTCAAGGTTGAGCAAGAAGAAAAAGAGGAGAAGTTGTTGAGGGGAAACCTTCGAAGTTTCTCCTCACCGGCAAAATCCACTCGGATGATCCGCGTTAGCGTGAAAGGCGGAGCTACAACAGTCTAACAAGGAAAAAAGGTAGATGAATTGGTGATGAATTAGAGAATTGTAGTAGCACGATAATGATAGCAATAATAATAATAAGAATAAGAATAATTATTATTATAATAATAGAAAGTATTCTGGTGAATAGCTAGGTCAATTCGTCTTTACATGAAACATACGTGTGCTGTGGCGCCCACTATTCTCCCTGCAGGACAAAACATCGATTCAAGCTGGATCAAAGCTGGCGATTGGTATGGTAGGATAGTGCCCCAATCAAGAAGATGATGAGAAATACAAAATAAAGCTATCGCAGTTAGACGTTGCATAGCTTAACTAGCTAATCCTCAACAACGCACAGTCACTGTGGCATCCGGATACGCAGCCTGCACGGCAGTTTCAACATCCCCCTTTTCACCCACAAGCCCCCACTGAATCGCTGCCTCCAGGGCTGCGCGACTCTCTCTTTCGACTGGGGTCCAATGACCGGATTGTGGCAGCATGATCACCTGGCTACCCTTCACCATGTAGTCCGCGATCCCATCAAGACAGATACGTCGATCAAGCGCGAGATCATTTTGTCCCCAGATGACGGTGACGGGGGCCTTGAATGCGCCAGGAAGACCTTCATCGAATACACCTGCTCCGCTGCTTGTCCGGCGTAATTCGCTCTCACCGGCAATACTGTGTAGTGCTGTGATGGTTTCGAGAGATTTGTGCCAGGTTGCAGCTGCGGCACCGTGGCGATAATAACTGGCCATGTCGAGAATCTTGGAAAATTCACGATGATAGTCTACCTCTGTGGGGTAAGTTTCACCAGATTCATTCTTTGAAGTAGACTCAGCGTGAGATGGGCCCATTGTGGTGGACATCGCTTCGGCTTTGTCCTCGATAGTGGGCTTGTATGTTCCGAACGACTTGCGATGAATACCCACCATAAGAGAACTGTTTCCACCAGTTAAGAAGAATCGAACCAGAGGAAGGGGAAGCTGCATAGCAAAGATGTATCCAGATAGGAACGCCTGGCGGAGAATCGGGCTGATAGTGTGGAATGCCTGTAGGATTGGCGTGCGAGAGGAGAGAGGTGAATTCAGTGCCGTGAGGAACATCTTCTTTGCTGAGATTAACAGCCGGGCAACGTTAGCCCGCGCCAATTTCGGCTATAAAAGGGTTAGCTATTTCTTCGTAGAGATAGACTTGATTCTCTGAATTCACATACCAAAGGCGCATTACTCAGAATCCACCGGTCGGCCAGCGCCGGTGCTTCGGCTGCCAGTCGCATTGCAACGACACAACCCCAATCGTGAGCCGCGATGATAGTCCGTTTCTTGTTAGACTTTGAATCATCATCCACACCATATCGAAGGCGAAGGGTGATTATCAATTCGGTCATGGCCTCGAGGACTCGTGTCGCCGAATACTTCTCCAGACGACCAGAACCTCCGAATCCAGGCATATCAAGAACAACCACATTGGCCGCTCCCTGGAGATCAGCTGAGCCAGCGATATATCGCCAGATAGCCCAGGAGTCAGGCCAGCCATGGATAAGAATGACCAAAGGTTTTTCGGGGTTCAAGGCAGCAGGAGAGCCCGGAACAGCATTGCTCATAAAGTGAATTTTGAGACCACTGGTGAGAGTGATGAAGTGGTGGGATAGACCGGAGTATTCCTTGGTCAGGTTCCACATGCGATCACGCGCTGTATACATCAGGTGTCAGTATCATTCTTGAGTTTGCTTTCCACCAAGAGTATCCAAGAGGATCCAAGAGGCGTGAACAAGAAGGTAGGAGTAGATAATGAATTTGCAAACACATACCTAGATGAAGCTCCAAGGACTCCTTCTCCGTTCGCTTTCTAAAGAAAAGGCCCGTCTTAGTGGCGATGGCACCATAAAGCACGATAGTAAATAGTCCATAGGCAAAGACCGCCACTGTGACCAGCCCTTTACCTAAAGAAAATGCCATTGTATCAAGATGTTCTGAATCATGGAAAAAGGCAGTTGAACAAAAGATGAAGACAAGATGAAGTGGGGAAGGGAGATGGAAGATCTTTTTTATAACGTCGAGGTGAAACGGGCGAATCGAGCTTGTTGATTGGTTGTGGAGCTCCCACGAGACCTCGGTTGATTTTCTGCCGTGAACTACTTTACTTCGGACTTTATACTCCATTTGATTAGTAGATTGAAGAAATAAGAATCATTCAATGAGAGATTATTATAGTATTAAATTAGATATAGTTGCTGCAGTATTGAAATAAAATGGTACACTACTGTATATACAGTATGGAGATATTCTGGCCAGTCGGATTATAAGTTAAGCTGCATGATGTCATTGTATATTGCCTCTAACAATGACTATACACACTCCAAATAATATACAATTCTAGTTATATTCTACTCTTAATAATATACACTTTGAGATATCTCCACCATTCGTAATGTTTGTTTGATCTGGAAATATAAAGCAACCATGTGTCAAAGGGTGCAGTCAGGCAAATACTCAGGCAGGTACTCACGTAGCTCCTCTTTCCTCTTCTCTTTCCTCTTCTCTTTCCTTTTCTCTTTCCTCTTCTCTTTCCTCTTCTCCCTCTCATCAACCTTTCACCACTCTTTATCTTAAGCCAGGCAGGTAAGCTAATCTTACTCAGATACAGATACTGATAGAATGATAACCCAAAGCATCAACTGACCCATTTCAATACTAGAGACCCTATGTCATCTAACGATACAGCTCACCTGAATCATCATCGGTTTGCAAAGGCTTCAATGGACAGCACTGACCAATGTCCATCGGGGCCACCACCCAACCAATCCACCTCCCAAACCATCCGTCGTCTCGTTAAAGAGCAAGTCAATCGAGCATGGGACCTAGCCGACGATGAGATCCCAACCAATCAAGCCACAAATCTCCCAACAGTCCAAATAGACCTACCCATAACTGATCAGAAACTAACGGGTGAGGCCAATTGGTTCCAATGGAGTAACCACGTCAAAAGAATACTAGTCAGCAACTCCCTCGAAACTCTAATTGACGACACTGGGAATATTCTACGACCCATGCCCATTCCGGACAATGGTATTGTCAAAAGATGGCGTTCCTGGAGTCAAATAGTTGCCTTTTGGCTTCTTGAGGGAGTCAGCAATCAATTGAATGCAAAAACCCAGATGAGTCACCCTAAACTTCGATACGCTGATGAAGTCCGGTCCTTCTTGAAGACGAACTGCGCGATGACCGCTACTTGGTCTAATGATGCCTCTGATGACGGAAATGATGTTTCTCGGGGAGTTGTCAAAATGTGGTCTAGGATTGATCATAGTTTGATGGCTGTAGATTCAACCCATACTACACAGAATATTCATGGCGGTAGTCAATATCAAAGAAGGGGAGTATGGCGGATTTTCTCTAGGGGTTGATCTTTTTTTTTTTTTTTTTTTTTTGCTTCTTATCAGGATCCATGCAACGCGCGGGAAATATTTACTTATTGATTTTCTATTGATATGGCAAATTTATGGTAATTTCATTGCTAATTTTCTGGTTGGACATTCCAAGATGCACTGGCAGTTTAGCAGCAGCTTTCACCAGGTATTATTAGGAGTCTCAGTAGCTTCTTCATAAATTGAAACACTGAAGCGTATCTGAACCCTCCCAACACTGTTATTCAAGTGTATTTGCATTAGAAATTTCTCTAGTTGCGTTTGTATCTCATTTCAAAGAGCATATGGGAAATCACAAATCAGAATCCACAGCCATCAAACTATGATCAATCCTAGACCACATTTTGACAACTCCCCGAGAAACATCATCTCCGTTATCAGAGGCGAAATTTCTAATGCAAATGCACTTGATCACGACTGTTACCTTTCTTGTTTCTAATATTATATTATATTATATCGAATTTGAAAGCAGTACTCAATCACTGCCATTATATTTTAGAATTGGATCAGCACTATAACCTGGATACTTGCTGAGTGATGGAGCGTAGCCATCCAGAGCACCCATTTAGGTAGACATCTAGGTAACATCATCATCCATCTTCATCCATCTGCATCTTTCACCTCCAGCAATACTGTCAGAATATATACGTCATAGGCCCTATAACGGTGCTGGAATAGCGCGCTGCCAAGGTGAAGGAGCCGACCAAGAAAAAGTGGAAGATTTTCGCAAAGACCACGCTACACTCGAGTAGCACTATGGAGCAGCGAGATGGCACGAAGACACCTGTCAGCTGTCTTTCGGCAGACCGAAAAATGAAGAAGGCAAACCTTCCTACTTCTGAAGACATGGAAATCTATGACGACCTGGCTCTTGTAGACGTTCCAGACAGCGTCGAATACAAGCAGTCAGAGCACCACCAGCTCACGCTCGTCTCTCTGACGAGCAGGTGTTCGCTGTAGTAACTTTCTATCTGTAATGGTCAGCGGATTTTACCAGTAACGGCGAGTTACGCGTCCACCGACTGGTAGGTTTATGCTTTGAAAGAGATGGAATGGTCGCGCATCGTGAAAGCTGCAACTGAAGATACTGCGAATGTTGTGGTTCCAATTATTTTCTCCGGAGATTTATGAAGATAAGCATGGAAATGAGGATCTCTGCCGGAATCGCAAATGTCTTGGTTGTGGAAAAGTTTTTCTGCCGAACTCAAGGATTCGCACCTGGAAGCCTGTGAAACTCGCATAGGTATGATGAGCATTCCAATGCTCTCTATACCTTGATTGGAATCATCATGGCACCAGTCAATAGCTCGAGAAAGTGGGAAAAAGAGGGCTGACCAGGCAATACACTTCTCCGGCAGGCCCTTTGAAGCCTTTATCGACGAGAATAGCAATATTCCGCGTACCGAATGTGTCTTTTGTTTTTTTTTTTCACCCAGCTTCTATGGCTGCTGAAATATCAGCAGCCTTGACCAACGCTCTGAATGCCAAATGCAAATCCGATTATATGTTGGATGTTCTTGTTAAAGAAAAACGTAGGGACTCTTCCAGTGGTTTCAAATTTTACCGAAACCCGAAGCATACGAGATTGTCAACAATACCCAGAATATCGGTTTCCAACACCTGAATATATTGGAACAAGTCTTTCCCGTGCCAACTTTAGGTCGGAGAAATGGCGTTCAGCAAGTCATTCAGTCGATTCCTGGATTCCCAGTGGTGTCGCCGTAAAATCGTGATGAAGAATTTAAGACATCTGCTCCAATTTCGGTACACTGATGAGATCTGGTCTTGTGGTCTAGTAACACCAGAATCCTGGAGCCACAGTAATCGAACAATTAGAAAACACTCATTGTCACTGGACGGGTGGAATCTTTGCTCTCTGAAGATAGTTGAGCTCATAAAAAGAAAGGGAAAAGAAAAGAAAAATACAAAGCTCGACAGCTTAAAGCCTAAGTTGAAATTACATCGCATAATTCAATATAATTGAATCAAGCGCAGATAAATTCTCAAACTGTATAGTAAGCAGTTGTTTGTCTACAGTGGATACAGAAAGATGATGGTTTTTTCTATAACTACTAGAAGTAACACTCCGAGTATCAAGTGACCGATTGGATCTTTTCCCAGAGTGGTAATAGTATTGACTCATGTTCAAACTCATGTTCAATTCTACATACAAATAAGTCTGGACAGTCAAAAGTCAAGGAGTAAGTTGCATCCGAGTTTTAGACGCGTGAGAGACGTGTTTCAAAATTTGCTAAGGACAATCTCAGCTACGCCACTAAAATAGAGCAAGATACGAACCACTGTTCATCGCGCTTCGTAGCGACTTTTAGTGCCGTTACAGCAGCTGGCCCACTTATCCTTTGAAGCCCTGAAAGTTCCTCAGAACTTAAGGGGGTTTATTCTGAAACTGGTCTCCTTCAAATCAAACAAAGTAATCATGCGACGATCTTATATGATTGTATCATAGCTCTGCATTATTCACAATAACGGTTGTTTCATCTTCCGCGTTGATATCTCCAGCTGAATGAGTGTCTGAGAAGTTCCACGCTTTGAGCCCCACCAAGATTGCACGTCCACATGGCTGTGGATAATTCAGATCGGCTCGCATTTCCATTGTTTTTGCTCCATAATTTTCCATTGCTTTCGATTCATTAAAATTTGTTGTGCATAATGATATTGTTTGTTCCCACTTTCTCGCCACCGACTGTAGGTGCATGAGAGGTAGTACTATGGTCATCGGCTAAAAACATCCAAATTAGGGCAAACGTCTACAAACAAGAAGATGAGGTTTCAGCCTCTTCCAGTAACTTTAAACCAGCGCCGATCTCTTGGATCCTTTGTGTCAACGGCTGATTTTCTGAAATCACATCCATCGTCGGTTCACACGGCAGAGTTTTAGAAGGATCCATTGAGACAAACACTAGAAAGGCCCCAGCAAACCATCACGCCGCTGTTCACACTAGCGGTAAATTTTCCTGCCCCTAAGAAGTTTCCCAAGTTAGCCCGGAGGTTTCATGGCCATCGTAAAGTTTTCTGTGGGGCAAAGATTCCCCTTAAATCGATTATTTCAACCGACTTGTAAACAGCTACTGCTGTACCAAGACGATCCCAAATTTCGGTATCTGCGGAAACACGCTGGCCGTTGGAAATTGGTAACAATTGCGTTTTTATAGAGTACATAAGACATATACCCTTTCTTTTCTGCCCCTTGAGACCATTTATCTTACGAATTAATCTCTACAACCTTGTAGAAATACAAGGATCAAGCAAGCAATCATCGATAAGTGTATGGATTGCCCCCCCCCAGACCCACAGTTCTAGACCCTCATCAACCAAGATCCAAGCAGTAGTGTGATCCTGCGGGATTTCTCTGTTTTCCCCTCCATTTCAATTCTACCTAATTGAACACAATCGACAAAAGATACCCAAGAGAAAAAGAAGGAAGGGATCCCAGCCATGCCTTCACGGGCAGAGGAAGCTATTCGCACGATCTCGGCTTCGGCCACTCAACTCGGTAATCAGATTTCAGTACATATGCTGAACTATCTCAGTACAACTCAGAATTTACCAGACGGTTTTCGAGAACTTTCACACACCTTCCTTGACACCTGTCGTACCTTATGGGCTATTGAAACCGGAGTGACAGAATTGGCCGCTGCAAACCGTGCATTGCCCGAAGTTATCATTGGAGAAGTGGAAAAGAAGTTCGTGGTGGCATATCGTGATTTCCAACAACTTGACAAGGTCATTTTGAAGCTCGTTCAATATGAACACCGTGGAACATTGGGGAAACTTCAGCGGGGATGGCATCGACCAACTCACGAACTGAAGCGCATCCATGAGTCTTTGAAGAAGACGAATGAGACTCTACAAATCAGTGGCATGGCATTTCATTGGTCTCTTGGAGAGGTTCAACCGGAGGAGTCTGTGGGAATCGGATATGCTAGCTTGGCTGCTGCACTGGATCGTATATCCAAAGGTCGTTCTGTCATGGGTATAAACAAAGTTGCATCATCCGATCATAGTGGTCCTGGCCCTTCTCTTCGAAGTCAATCCGTCAATTCCGACAGCTCTTCCCCTTCTGTGCCGCCAAAAGAGAACATGCCTGCTCGGAGCTATCCTAAAGACCTTCAGCATGAAGATAGTGTCCAAAACACTCCTCAACATGAGCGCGGTAGTTACGGAGATGATGTATCTTCGATACTTTCTTTGAATCAATTCCTGAATTCTCAGCCTCAATCGCCTCTACCTGAAGATCACCGGACACTTTCACATCGACAGATCAAGACTCATGCGCCTACTTCCATTACGGAAGTTAGTATGCGATATGATACCGAGTCAGATACATTGCCGCACCACATTACGGCAAAGAACGTGGGCGGGAGTTCTTCTACTCTTCACCACAACCTTTCATCAGCTATGAGGGAGCGTGATCATAATCTGATTGAAAAACTCTTGAATGGTGGAGTTTCTCCGGACAAGGATGGTGACTTTTATCCACTTTACGAAGCCGTGTGTCAGCGAGACATCGAAAGTCTACGATTATTACTAGTCTTCCAAGCCAACCCGAATATTCCAGACGCACAAGTGAAAACACCCCTTCTCTTGACCGTGGAACAAGGATTCGTGGACGGAGCGACATTACTCCTGGAGTATGGAGCAGATGCCAATTATCGCGCCAATGCAAAACTAGAGTCACCACTCAGCTGTGCAATTTCCAGAAGAAACATCAGACTCGTACAAGCGATGCTAGCCAACGGTGGAAATCCAAATGATAACGCTCCCAGTGGTACACCACTATTAATCGATATGATTCGCAAGCGGGCTCCAGAGCAATTAATTGAAATATTGCTTGAAGCAGGTTGCGATCTGAATCGCAAAGACGATAATGGCAAAACAGCTCTATGCGAAGCCATTCATGATGATCAATCGCGAATTGTTTCGATCTTACTAGATCACAACGCGAATCCAAATTTACCTGGTCCTGAACATCCCCTCTGGCCCGCTGTCTATCGTCCAGCCTGTTTACGCATTCTCCTAGCTTGCGGTGCAGATACTCACAAAACCCCCGGAATCATGGAACAAGCAACAAGCGTTAATAATATTGATGCTGTCCGAGTCCTCCTTCAAGCTGGTATAAGTCCTAATTCTAAAAAAGACGGAACTTATACACCCCTTTGCTCGGCTATCCGTGATGATCGTCCTGATATCATCACTCTTCTACTTAGCCATGGCGCTGATCCCAACTTAATGGCTTCGGAGTATCCAGCTTGGAAGTGTATCACGCATAATCGTCTGCAGTATCTTCCAAGATTGGTGGAAGTTGGAGCTGATCTCCATCATCCACCGGGTATAGTCGAGTGTGCAGTTCAAAACAATAATACGGATGCATTACATTGGCTAGTAGAGCAAGGTGGTGCTGATCCCAACGCTCGTAATGCACAAGGTCACACTGCCATAACGACAGCGATCCGAAATAACCGTCCAGAGATCCTGGAATGGTTATTAGCACATGGTGCAGACCCGAATGTTCGCGGTAAGGACTGGCCTATATACATGGCAGTTCAATCGACGACATTACTGCGATTACTTCTACCAGGTATCAAGGACCTAGGTGCACACAAGGGTGTGATGGAAAAGGCAGTTCAAGCGAATAATCTCGAGAATATCAAACTCCTCCTCGAAGCCGGAGTGAACATAGAGTGGAAGAATGGCGGTGTCTTTTCTCCGTTGACAACTGCCCTGCGTGAAAGACACGCGGATATCGTCCGTTTTCTTTTGGAAGAGGGTGGTGCAGACCCTAATGCTCCCGGCGAACATCTTCCGCTTGTCAAAGCCATTCGCCGATGTGATGATGGTGACTTTTCCATGATCGAATTACTTCTTGAGAAGGGTGCGGATCCGAATAAATGTTATCGTGATTGGAATGCTATCATGCAAGCTATTGAAAACCGGGATATGATACTGTTACGACTATTAATTGAAAAGGGTGGCTCTGTTGATCTTTCGAAGAAGGATGAGACGGGTCAGACTGTCTTGGATATGGCAGAGACTTCTGGCTGGCCGGAAGGATCTAAATTGTTGATGGAGAATTCAATCTAGGTGATTCTCTTATGTTGAATGTTTCGTTCTTTGAATTTCTTTTGTCCTGGCGCTGTGGATATCACGATTGGGTGATTGGCCTGAGACATGGCTTATACTTCGAGATGATAGAATGTAGTTACTACTGGTAGTGTATAGATCTAGGGCGCTTTTCTTTTCGAAGGAAAATAATCATTCTAGAGATTGCTACTATTACTGGTCTATCATTATCGGTTCAAATATTCTCTTTGTCAGCTCTGTGTTCCCTGAGGCAAGCTAGACCATTCATGCATCCATAGAACGGCGTTATATGGGGTCAAAATCTCACGTATTGACAAATATTCGAAAATCAATGGAATTGGTACACAATTAGCATCAAGCTCGAAAGTGACTTGTATTCGTTTGTCTTATTGTCACCTTCCTGTCCAAAATGAGGTCAACTTGGCATGAAACTACGTGTTACCAGCAAATTAAACACAAACAATTGCAGCTTATCACCCATGTACCAATATTCATTTCTGTTAGAGAATCTAGCAGAGCCAAAAGAACGCCAATTACATTGTCATATGCATGTAGATGAATATTATCACCGCGGTGAAAAAGCACAGCTCGCCAGAAAAGCAAAAGAAGGGTATTCACACAAATTGAGAAAGAACTAATGCTACAGCAAGGTATAGTAAATGGCTGAAACAAAAGGATAGAAAAAGGAGACCGTGATGTCGTCGAGTAGAAGAGGGAAATTAGGGGTATATACGGATGGGATGTTTGTTTAATGTGAGAAAAGAGTTGAGGCAATCAAAGCGAGAAGCCTAGTTGCTCACGGTTATCGTCCACAAGACGTCCGTATCTGCGAAGTGAACATGTTAGTATTTAGTTCAAAAGAAAATAGTAAATGATGAGAGCAAGCTTACTCGAGAAGAAGACGGAAGAACCAAACTTCCAAGTCCTCGTTTCGCAACACTTTTTGTGCCCACTGCTGGCCTTGTGTGGCGATCTGGGAGGCTGCTTTCTTACCTTCCTCCTCCTTGGTGAAGTATCGCATACTTTCCACGTATTCATTGCCCTTTAGACCGAGAGGGGCGTAGTGCACCCAAGGTTTGAGCCACTCGTCGTGCCACTCGCGGAAGAGAGCAATCTTGTATACAAAGCTGTTGCTGAGCAAGAATGCATAGAATCGGCCACTAAAAGCATTGCCGTCAATGTCGACCAAGTATTTATGAGCCCACGCATCTTGTTGGCCTGCGGCTTTGACTACCTCAAAGTACTCCTGTTGGGCATGGCAGTCGTCGGGATCACATTGGCCGATCATAGTAAACTTGACGTCGAAATTATCACGATAAACTTCGGGGCCGACTTCTCGCGATGTCCATGAGTTATCCTGCTGACGCGCAAGGACCTTGGATGACTCAAGGGAGTTGACGTTGTCGACGAATTGCTGGCGGTGTTGTCGGCGCCAGCCACCGGCACGCGAGAAACCACCAGTGGTAGAGCCACGCCAATACATCCGATCCGTCTTCGCATCCCATGCGTAGTCCTTGCCCTTATCATATGGGACCTTCTCTACCCAGTACCAAGGGCTGGGGTATAGAATATCCTGGAAACTGGAGATTTTGCTCTGGGAGAAGACGGGGAACAAGTCGTGAACAACATCGAAGGCATTTGGACGATCGAAAAATCCGTAGGTATAGCGCAAGGATGGGGTAAGACAGATATCGGAGAAAGCAGTAGTGTTGTAAATGAATCCCAATTCACCCATCGCATAAGGCTCGACATTGTCAGGCGCATCTTCGTCGAGTGAACGGGCAGGGCTATCGACCGGGCAGGAGGTACGGGAGTTGGTCCATGTAGGCTGGTGGGCGAATCGGTTAAAGCGAGTGGTACGGACTTCATCAATGCGATCACCCTTATTGAGATCAGTAGCACGGGGAGACCACGAGTTTGTTGGAGACTTCCGTTGGAAAGAGGCAGGGAGAACACGGTCTGTCGCGGTTTGCACGAGTCGTTGGAGATCTTCGCCGGGAATGATGACGCGGGGCTCGTCATGAGTGTTGAAGACCAAATCCATATCTGGGAGGTACTTGACGAATTCCTTCATCATGCCAGCGGTAGCATCACGCTGCCACTTGCGCTGGTCACCTCCACCGTCGGTCAGGGTCACCTTGCCGTCGCGAATCAAAAGACCGATCACAGCATTGTCGAATCCGAGAGTCTCTCGGGCGCGCTCGCGGATTGTCTGAGGCTTCACGGCCCAGAATGGGAGCAGAGAGTGATAGATCGAATCGAACTCATCAATCAACTCCACGCCCTTGGACTGGGCGAATTGAAACCATACATCGAAGTGTGGCGGTGGGTGCATCTTATAGCGGCGCTTGTACTCCTGTACGGCCTCGGCCAGAGTCTTAGATTGTCTTGAGAGGACATAATCAAACTGCTTCTGGGAGTTCCCAATCAAAGTTGAAACCGGGTGGTCCTTCTCTGGAGGGTAAGCATCTTGACCAGGATGCAATTTTGGGTGTTTTATCGGCTCGGGGGGAGGCAAGTCGACTGGGGGACGAGTCTGTTCGGCGGGACGGAGGTAGAAGAGCGAGAAGCATGCGATCAGAACGATCGCAATCAGGATGTTCAACCGTTGAGAGCGCATTGTGCCATTTGGCAGTGGCGACAAGCGAGCAAAAGCTGGGCTGGAAGGGTTTGAAGCGTCAGTTGAGAAGAGAAGAGGAAAAGGGAGGAAGTTGAAGATTGGAAGATTGGAAGAAGTTCTGGGGCCAAAAAGGCAAATCTTATCTAACCACGCCAAGGCCGAGACGCGCGTGAGCACTTGAATTCTTGAATTGAATATTATTTTGGTGATTTAAATCATACTTAGTTGATTAATCATATCTGGATAAATTCACATTTTGTTATTTTTCTCTAATTGTAAGGCGACTATTTGGGTGGCTGTTGAGTTGACAAGGACATTTAGAGAACAGCACTGGAGAGTCTCATAAACACTGGATCTATAAAGAATACTAGTACTGCACCCGTACCTACGGGTGCAGTACTAGTATTGAGTGGACAATATTGATGCGAAGATACTTTTTTCATGTAGGAACTTCATTCAACATCCTCTTCGAGCAGATTAATACACTAGACTATTAATTCCAATACACTAAAAGCCTCGTTCTCAGAATCTACTACGCACATTGTATGAAGTATACCAGCTAAGTAGAACTTGAATTGAAGTAGTACTACACTTGACACGGTGATGGCTGAATCTAACACTCTATTCCCTAGAAGATAGTATCAACTGAAAGGACCCATCATAGACGGTTCAGACAAGCAAAGCTCATCTTCTTGGTGGTAGACGAAGAACCACCATATCCAACAGCCTGCGAAAGATCCCAATCCATACTGACATACGGCCAGCAGATTTTAGCAGTGTTAAGACCCTCATTGAAAGTGACCATATCACCCGCAACATAGACATTATCACTACTGAACGAGACACCAACTTTCTCCCCCTTCTTGTTCACTTCCTGGAAATGGGTGCCGGCAAATTGACCCCGACAACCCATAGCAATGAAGTCACAGGTAGGGTTTGAGATCTCCTCCCAGGTAACGACAGCATTGACAGGACCGAAAGCCGCAACGTGAGCATTGGAGCAATCATTTGTTCCGGAAGTGATCCAGTTAACCTGGCTATCACCATCCTCGGCACCAACCTTGGAAGTGGCCTGGGCACCGACCTTGGTGTATTTGTCCGAAAACAGGGAGAAAGCAACATTACGGCCATTCGTACGGTTCTGTACGTGAGTGTATCCAGATCCCATCCATTCGTTCTCAGTCACATCTTTAGCACCACGAGATACCCAGGCAAAGATATAACGGCTTGTATCAGCAAAGCGAGCCAGCGCGCTGTAACTTCCAGACATACCACCCATAGGTTCACCAGAGGCGCCGTTAGTGGTGTTTTCATTCGAGATCTTAACGCCAGTATTCATCATTCCTTGACCTTTAGTATTGAGCCAAATTGCTCCCTGGTCTTCAGCACAGATACTAGCGAAGGGAGCGGCGTCAGCGGCTTCAAATGCAATACCAGTGTTGTGGCTACATCCCCATGCACTAGTAGCACCGTCGATAGTGACCAATTTTCCATTCTTGTTGACGTATTCGATGCTGTCACCGTAATGACCAGATGCGTCGCCAGAGTAGTCGGTTACGACGAAGTAGGCGCCATAGAGACCGGCCTTTTCGGAGTATACAAGGTCACCGTTCATGTCGGGGGAGGCGGCGCGGCCTTCGGAGTCGTGCACGCCTGGTCCGCCTAGCCAGGTCTTCCATGTTTGCTTGCCATTGGTGTAGCGGTAGATGACAGGAACGGGGGTGTTGCTTGGAGGCGCATTGGTCGTGCCAGATGGCATGGCCTCATTTACGAGAACGGCGAAACCATCATTGTGAGCCACGAGACCACCAGCTTTATAAAGTTAGCTACCGTGATACATCTGACACAGAGTGGAGCTGGATTTAACAAAGAGCTCTGCTATAAATATCACTTACCTTCCTTTCCACCGGTGACAGTTACCGTTGTACCAGTCGCCTTAAAGGTCTTAGGATTCACCTTTTGAACATGAACGTCGGTCTCACTTGAATCCAAATAGGCGAGATAAGCCGATTTCCCATCAGGTGAGACGGCGAAGGGAGTTCGACGATGATGAGGATATCCCGTCCAGTAGGCTTCCTTAACAGGACCGAAAGAGTTATCGAGTGCCAGCACATCGACATAAGTCGTTAATTTCGACTTGGAAATAACAGCATTAGCGCTCAGCGCCAGGGAAAACAGAGAAAGAATGAAAGTCCCACGCATCTTGATCTAGAAGATGCAGTAAAGAAGGAATCTAGTTGGTGATGCTGCTTTCTGGGAGGAATTGTAGATATTCGAGCGATCGGCATTCTTTATGAACTCCCACTGTCGACCGACAATTGTATGGCCTGGTCCCATGGCGTTCATCAGGTTGAGTGCATAAGGTGGATTAGTTGGGACAATCGGTGTATCGTCTTTTTGCCAAGGGTAGTCCTTAATTGTTGATGTCTCAGGCTCATTTGTCTGGTATAAAGTGGAGGTCAGACTGAACTGGTGCGGTAGCCGGGACTAGTGAAACGTTTCAATGTCATGCCTCCACTTAGGGCGTACCATAAAAGCCATCTTTATTTTAACTTGAGTTGGTGGGGTTCAGGGTGTCTGACTGGAGAGTGAGTCTTTATTTAAGCATTGGCACTGATGGCGGATCCTTAATAAGATTCTAATGGCAGCTGACAGTTGACAGCTTCTATCAAAAATACCAGTCATAGTTAAAGTCGGGGGAAGAGACGAATCAGCAAAAACTCCGAGGAAAGGGTCTGTAGTGGATCAGCTTTAATCAAGCTGATAAAAGAGCCTAGACTTCCGAATCCCAACATCCGCCCAATTGAATTTCTTTAGCATGGTATCTAGAGACAGGGGTGTCTACACCCTATAACATTGACTACATTCCTATTTTCTTCCACCCCAACGAACCATCGCGAAGGAACAAGCCCCATTCAGAAAAGAAGCCCCAAGTGCTTGAAGCATGAATTTCTGCGCCTGGGCCACATGGGTATATGCCGAAGCACACAAGACAATCACCAAAAAGAGATGGCCATAATAGAACGTGCGTCGGCGTTCCTGCATCGATCCCGCCACAGGCCGAGCCTGACTAGCGCGAGGTCGAGCGAAAAGTAGTAGAAGAATTGCCGTGGAAATTGCAAGTAGACCACACTGGACGTCGAAGTCACGGATACGCTTAAGAAGAAGAGTACCGTATTCCGGATGTTCCGATTGAACGAAGAAAAGGAGGTACAAAATTGCGTGGCTGGAGAGTAAAGGGGCGATGACTATCCGTCCGAATAGACGGTGATAAGGGGTGACTGTTGCTTGTGGAGTCGAGGTCAAATATGAAAATATTGAAGATGCTGATGGTCTTGAGGTAGAGATGTACGCTGCTGGGGACATGAGAATTTGCAGCGGTACTTGGGAGAGTGCGACGTGGCCGAGGGCTTTAGTTAAATGAAGATAATCTACACAGCCGTTAGTTCCTAGTTTCATTTGATCTTTTCTTTTCCTTTTTGAAAGCCATTGCAGTCAATGGAAGGCAGATAGATGCATAACATACCCTCGTTGCTCTGCCACATCGAAAGACCCGTCAACCAGAGCAACCATAAACCGCAGACGAGATAATGTCTCCGGGACTCGATCCATCCAGTGACAACAGGACGATCCCACCATGATATTGGACCTCGGCGTGTCCTCGAAGAAGGAGAGTCATTTGTGGAGTTTGCTTTAACCCATGCTTGATATACACGAATCAACGAGATGACGATAATAACAGACCACTGCGCGTAAGAACCGCGTATATTCAGTAATTCGCGACGACGAAGCTTGTCTTCTTCTGATAGAGTGATGAAATGCCAGGGCCAAGGTGAATCGGACATCTTGATCAGTCTATATAATTGACTGGGCTTTTCTGGTGTATTTGCAATGCTGATGCGCGGATGTACAAGGATGGCGATTCTAATGGGTATGTGCGAGAGAAAATCAGTATGTATATTCGCTGGTAATTACGACGAATGAAGCGCTTTCAATTGAAAAGATTCATGTTGAAGAAAGACTGCAACATCGTCGCAAGAGTGGATTGATAATGCAAATTGCAGATTGAAAGGTGTTCATGTCGGGCCCCGCTGACAAACGCCGCGCGGTGAGTGGCCGCCGCAAGTTAAGAGTGACCTGCAAGAACGTGCTAATTTGGTCAGTAGAAAAGTATTCCAGCACGTCTTGAGATATTCAATAATGTTGAAATTAAATAGATTTGTCTTAGACAGTCTTCTATACTATTAACTTTTGGGCTCTTTACTCTACGAGCAAAAAGGCTCAGGGATATGATGGTACTCGTAGGTAGAAATAGTAGATGCCATCACACTAGGTACTACGAGTATAGAATTGGAAAGGTAAGATGATTACAAGTGGTCACAGTCGCTGTGGGCCATACTGAATGTCAATCGGACTACATCGCCCTGGAGGGGAAAAAGGTAATTAAGCTGCCATGCTTTTTATGACTAGGTAAAGAGAAAGGTTGTGTTTGGATCGTGAACAGAAAGAGAGACCTCCACATCAACGACGGTATCAAGACATCTCATCCCAGAGCTGGCTATTCTCTAAGCTGACAGTTTATTGTAATGCCCCAATCGGTATGTAACTCTGTTAATTCTGTTGTCATCTGCACACATGAATATCACATTCCCAGCGGTCTGTAGGAAACAGGCCAAAGAATGCATTTTAAGGAGACGTCTGCATCACCTCATCCTGGTTACCGCCCGCGGTCGTGGCGAAGTATCGGACATCAACATCATCATCTGCTTGAAGCTTTTCCAGGCTTGGCAAGATTCTTTGCTGGATAAGATCCTGGCTCTTGGGTGAAGGAGTCACTGTCTCTCCAGACTTCTCCACCTCAACCAGAGTCGTATCGGCTGGAAGGCGGCGCAGGGTGTCAATGAGAACGGCGTAGGACTTGGCGACATTGAAACGGATGTTGGGGATTTCGTCTGTGACCAGTCGGTCCAAGATGGGAATGATGGAGCTTTCAATGATATCAAGTGTCACAACAGGGGCGAGAGTCTATCACACTGTCAGTTACTCATTCGGGATATTAATATGAGAGAATTGGTGACTCACGGAAACGGCAAAGCAGGTGGTCATGCGGTAAAGATAGTTCGGATGTTGGCCCATAGCCATCACCTTCGGAATAATAGACTCCTTAGACCAATCGACGCCAAAGACCTCTGTGAGCTTCTTGAGATTTTGAGTGGCCGCCTCACGAATGGAAAAGACAGTGTCACCGAGCCACCCCATGCAGAGATCACTCAGTTGCTCATCGAAAAATTTGACACCAAGCTGGCTAGCAAGAAGGGGAATGTATTCGATGATAGCGAGACGCACTCGCCACTGCTTGTCCTCGGCCAGCTGGACAATTGCGGGAAGGAGAGATTGAGAAAGAAGGTCGATGCCAATGACTGAGAGGCATGTCAGAATATAGTGGTTTCATGTAGGATGGTGGAGGTGTGGAGTATACCTTTGTTAACATGTTCCAGCTTGGAAATGATGTGCAGACGAACATCAGGGAAGTCGTCCTTGAGCATCTGAAGGAACATAGGAAGAAGGTGGGCAATAGTCCTAGTCAAGCATTAGCGACTGTGGTATTGTAAAAGACCTAGTCAAACAAGACTCACTCATCCTTGCCAAGAATCGGCGCCAGGCCGCTGATCTGAGTACCCAGAGCTGCCCGAACGTGCTGGGACTGGTCTGAAACAAGATCTTCTACACTAGTCATAATCTCATTAAGTAGCGTGTCGCGGTCGATCAAAGTGCAGAAGCCTAGTGGCGGAGTCAGTCTTTGGCCTTGATGACAGAAGATATATGAGACGGAAGCGTACCAGGAATCTGGCCAGCAATGGCAGTCCGAACCTCGGCTTCGGTATCCTTCAAGAGCTTGACAAAAGCAGGCACCATATCACGAGTAACGACCTCCTCGTGCACAGCCTTGGCGATCTGTAAACCAAGCAGTCAGTGCTAATTCAAGGGACAGGATGAAACTCCACGTCTTGGCGAGATATCGCAAACCTTCTCATATCTATCCGCAACCATGTATCGGACCCTCCAGCTCTTATCCTCGAAGAGATTTCGTAGAGAAGTGAGCAACACGCCGTGGCTGGGCTGCTGCTCCTTAGGGATCTCCTCGGCAATGGCGATGAGAATATCGACCGTCAAAAGACGCACACTATCCTGGTCGTCATTTGCGAGGTATTGGAAGAGGGGTATCATTTCGTCGATAATGACGTTGGTCTGCATTTCCTTGACAAACTTGGCGAGGTTGTTGGCCGCTTGTCGGCGGACCATAGGGGTCTCATCGTGTACCAGGTTTCCGAAGTGCTGTCGGAGGCTTTGCTGCAGGGCTGAAGTGGTTTTTTTGTATGGTGCGGAGTAAAGGCCTGTTGCGGAAACCTTGGATGTAAACCAATCCGCCTTGGAGAGGTGCAGGACGAGGGGAACAAAGTGCTCTTCGACTTGGCTATCGGACAGCTGCTCGCAGACCTTGTTGAGAGATTCGACAGCCTAAAGAAGCAATCGTTCGATGAGTGACCGGGCGACAAAGCCAATTCGATGGATTGGATCCCCTACCTTCTCTCGAACCAGAGGCTCCTCGATCGCGGCCAAATTCTCCAACGGAGAAAGAAGCACATGTGCATGTTCCGGTCCTCCAACATAGTCTGTAAAGTTGCCCAATTCTTCGCTCAGGGCGGTCAACACTTCATCTTCGTCCTCAACAGAATCTAGGCGGAGTTATGGGTTAGCGCGTGTCGTCCTGGGGTCGGGGAGGAGCGGTCACGCACCATCGAGGAATGGAATCAGTTCATCGCGAGTTCGCTCGGGGCCAAGGGCCAGAGCAATCGTGGAGAGACGGTGGATGGCATTAAGTCTGAGTAGAACGTCGTCGTGCTGCGATTATAAAAAGTGAGCAAGCTTGGACCAGTAGACTTTCAAATGCCCATGCCCCTCCACCAGCGGTCGCCCGAACAGAGGGGAGGGCATTAGGTTGATTTCAGAGTGTACCTTCAATTCATCAATAAGCACGGCGATCGGGTAAAGTTCATCATTCTCGTTTTGGCCCTCCATGGTGAATGAGCGGGGATGTTAGCTTG
>Ga0209673_1000262_pt1 | contig 99433 bp, 51 predicted proteins | sample AraplaCol_mMS_r2_2_FD_184274 | JGI IMG/M metagenome (GOLD analysis project Ga0209673, IMG submission 184274) | Arabidopsis root microbial communities from North Carolina, USA - plate scrape MF_Col_mMS_r2 (SPAdes) (version 3) | ecosystem: Host-associated > Plants > Roots > Endosphere | place...
GTGGGTATTTTAACCCCAGACCCCACGGGGTTTCCATTAGTCACGGGAATAAATTGGTCGTTTTCGGCTCATCCGGCAGTTTGTAACCGAAGTCTACCGATTGAGAAGCTGTTTCAATTTTGGAGATTTGCCCATTATTTAGACTCGGGCACCTCCGATCGACTTTGATTCGAACCCCCGCATTTTGGGATTTGTTCATGATGTTCAGTTGAGACCCTTTTCCATTCAAGTGTAGTCATGAGATATTGCGGTGTTTAGAGAATGCATTTCGGAGTATTTGTAGTGGCTCATTATTGGCGGAAATTCCCCGCCTTTTTCTTTTCTTTTTCTTCCAACGGTTTTACCCAATTTTTGTTTTTTTTTTTTAACGTGATTTGGTTTGATAATATTTCAAATGGCAATTCCATGTACATTTGACGCTTTTCACCATACCTATAAATCTACTTCTATAACAGTATTTAGCATGTACTAATGTGCGCTGTCATTTCTTTTTTACGAAATTGCGAATGTCAAAAGAAGGCGCAATCTATACAGCTTCGCTCCTAAGAGGTGCCGAGTTCCGAGTCTATGGCAGTCAATGGGTCAATGCTTAGAACTGTTTGCCTTGGCGCATAAAAAGGTCATTAACACCCAGAATTGCGAGGTTGGGCGGTAATTTGACATGCTCACTTTCTTCCTTTGCATTCTAATTCGATTTCAATTCTCTAGGTGGTTCAAATAAAATGGAGCTACAATATCAAAGTGACTTTATGTGGCTCTTGAGCTGTCAGCTATATCTTCCAAAGACAAACCTCTTTCTTGCTGGTTAGACTCTGGATTGTTCAGTCTCGGCAAACCTATAAACTAGTAACTGACAGAGACTACAATGTTTTCAATTTGTGGCGTCCTAGTACACTAGTGTACCGATACACTGTCATAGCACTAAGAGCTAGAAAAGAGCTAGGCAAATTTCCGTTTAAGCTTAATTCTAAGACAGACCTGCCATTAAAACCTATTCAAACACGCAAGCAATAGTGCGAACAGAATAGAGAATTTGATATGAATCGCAAATGAAAAGGGTCATTGAACATACTACCATCTGCAAAGGGGAGTTAGTAGACACCCGGTGTCTACTAACTCTTGCAATCAAAATCGAAAAGGTCGAGGATACTCCTGGAAAATCAAAGGTGATCTTTATTTCCCAAATAGTCAGACAAAATCATATACAGGCTGGTTAAGTTTTGCGTACGCTCGAGTGGGGGCCAAGTTCCTTCACTCATTCTTGTTCTTCATTTCAAGACTTTTTGTCTGCTCTATTGACGAAACTGAAGTCTTAATGTCTCAGTATACAGATGAGAACGGAACATTGTGAGTTTATACTAATAGGCTTAGAATTAGTTTCCTGGAATACGTAATGTATCAATCTCAGTGAGACTTCATATACTTCCATTTCTGGAAAAACCTGCCGCTCGCTTATTTCTGCATTGAAGCTGAGTAACTTTAAATGACGGGGCCAAGCCGATCAACAGACCAAGTTTGATGTCTATATAGTATGGCTACTCCCCGAATAAAATTATAAACATAATATAAGCTCAGCTTCTGATTCCTACATACAACCATGTCCATGTTCAAACGTCTGTCAGGCCTTTTCACAGGCCCCTCTCCGGAAGAAATCTCCGCTGCGAAGACCAAAGCCAAAGCGCTTATAAAAGAAAATGGTGTTGTTGTTTTCTCCAAAAGCTACTGTCCATACTGCGCCGCCACAAAGCGGTCATTAAACAAGCTTGGAGCTAATTATGTTCTGCTCGAATTGAATGAAATTGGTAGGTTATCATGTCTTTGAATCATGATTTGAAAGTTTCTGGATACTCAAACTATGAACTTTCGGTACTGATTCTATTAGATGATGGTCGCGCTTTGCAAAGTGCCCTGCAAGAGCTCACATACCAAACAACCGTGCCCAACATCTTCATCCAACAAAAGCATATTGGTGGAAACTCCGAGCTTCAGGATATCAAAGATGAACTTCCGCAACTTCTCAAAGGCGCTGGTGCTCTGTGATCAAGACTGCGGCTTTGCAAGTGTAGTTTGAAAGCAAGCGTGATGTGCGTGTCACAAATGTAACGACATCACTCTATTCCTACTATTAATCGTGTTTAGATACTTGTACTCGAGTTATACCCTAATGCGATGACGATTGATTTATCGCTATCTGCATTCCACGACGCAGGAAAGCAATCAATGGACAATATCAAATGGCTAATATTGGTGCTACACATCAAGTAGACAGATCTTGTCAATTACCCTGATTTTAGGATCGTTGGTACTATAGCACCACCTTCAGTTTTTAGACAAAGCAAAATAGTACTCATCCCTACAAAAACCATCAACTCGCTACAGTCTTCCCTTTTTGATATTTTGGGAAGTACCCAGGTGAATTTTTTCCTTCAAAAAGAGGCCATGAAGGAAATTCAAGTTCCCATTGCATTTCAGCTAGCATAGGCGCTTACAATTTGCACTCCGGCATGTCGCTATTTCTGACCTGTCATCGACGACCAACTGCCCTAATATAGGGCTGTGGCCCTGGCATTACGAATGCCCACGCGTAATGTGGCTAACATTTGATTCTTCAATATCCACTCGACAAATGGTCATCTACAATGGTTCCTATTCTCCACACGTAAGGTGATGACGATGCGGTCTCGGCCACCACGCGAGACCCACAATTCCAAGTCGAGGCCCAGTTAGTTTATCGAGACTATGCGATACCATTCGTCATTTGTATCAGTCCAGTGGAGTTATCGATCTGTAGAGTCAGTGTTCCTGGAGCTAGAATTCTAGAAAGTCTGCGCTATGTTTGAGAATTGAATTGACTCAGCCAATCCTGTCGTGATCCCATCGTCATATTGGATCTCGAATGCTTCTAGGCTATGAACGACCCCATCTAGCTATGGAGTACTTCAGCTCTGGATTCGTTTTGTGTGTTTCAGAAATTTTGACATTCGAGACTCCAGCAATGGTATAAATTCGAATATAACCCCTGCGATCAATATTTGATTCTTGTTGAATGGATTAGCTCTCTTTTCTCGACACTCTCTTTTCAGACATTCCTTTCCCCGAGGCTGTGCCTCCATTCATACTGTCCTTTCAATCATATTCATTTCTACCTCAAGCTGTCTGTTGATCAGACACATCCTCAGTCATTCCAATTTCAGCTTCATTCTCTATCCATTGCGTGGAAATTCCTCCAATACCAACTTAGAACACTCAACCACTATGACTTTCTTCAAGACTTTCAGCCTGATCGCTCTCTCTGCGACAGCTTTAGCCCTCCCACAGGGCTACAGAAGCACTCCAACTACTGCTACCGCTAGCAGCGCTAGTGCCAGTGCTTCTTCTGCTTCTGCCTCCGCCACAAGTAGCACAGGCAGTGGTATCAACATCGTGAACAATATGAACCAAACCGTCTACCTTTGGTCTACTTCAGATAGTGCCAGCGATATGCAAACCCTCAGCGCAGGTGGTGGCACCTACACCGAGAGCTGGCGAACTAATTCTGATGGCGGCGGTATCTCCATCAAAATGGCCACAACCGAAAACGAAGATAGCGTGTTGCAGTTTGAGTACACAAAGAGCGATGAGATTCTCTTTTGGGATCTCTCTTCTATCAATCTAGACTCGGATTCGCTCTTCGTTTCCTCTGGCTTTGCTGTTACAACTGATGACTCCAGTTGCTCGTCTGCGACTTGCTCAGCTGGAGACACTGATTGTGCTTATTCATATCAGCAGTCGGATGATGTGGATACCTTCAGTTGCTCGACATCTGCGGCTTTCACCCTCAACTTGGGTTAGTCACCTCTTTGCCCTGAAAAGAATCTTAGATCACTTGCTTGTACGTTAAATTTGAATTCATTCAAATCTAGGGTAGCTATTAGACTAGACCAGGAACAGATAAATGCAAAGTTCAATTCGAAATAGGATACAAGAAGAGAATGAGAGAAGAAAGTAAATATCAAGACAGAAGCAATGCTTTATAAGCCTTGATTCATATGGGTTAAAAGTATCAATGGTAATCAAGTTTTATATAGCTTAACTGAAAAGAGCTCACGGGTTTTAGTGACTCCGACTCGAAAGACTCTGTGACTCGGAATCACAGAGTCTGTGATGCCCCCATAGCTACGATCAGTAGACAGGAAGCTTGAAAGCAGGGAATTGGTAGGTCCAGCTCTCAATCGACTTCTTATCGTGAACGCAGTCGAAAGTGGAATTGCTACGCCAGAGAGGGCGGCTAGGCCACTGGCAAAGCATTTGAGTCTCTCCTTCGTGTTCTCCGGAGGAAACGGTGGAGTTCAGACGAGAAGGCTTGACGCCGTTCTCGACCCAGTTAATCATGATATCCATGTTGTTCTCAGGGTATGGCCCAGGCTGAAGGGAGTTGGTTCCACAGTGAGCAGCACCGGGGATCAGGTAGAACTGATACCAATCCTGGAGCTTGGACAGACTCTCCTTAGCCGAGAGACCAGGATACATGGTGTCGCGGACAGCTTGCCAGTAGTGAACGGAAGAGGCAGCGGGGATAGAGGGGTCAGACTCTCCGTGGTAGTGCAGGAGCTTGCCGCCAGCCTTCTGGAATTTGGTCAGGTCAGGGATAGTGGTCTGAAGACTGTCGTAAAATCGGGTCATGGCAGTATCCATCCATCCGACGACAGTGTCGTAAGTAACGTTCTCGAGGCTAGAGACGTTGTCCAAGTCTAGAAGCTCCACGAACTTAGCAACGAACTCACCACCCATAGAAGTGATATCAAGCTCCCACTTCTTTGTGTTGTTGTTCCATTGAGTCTCAGCATCACTCAGCTCAGAGCCAATTTGCCATGAAAGGTAGGCACGCTCACCCTTTGTGTTGTGCAAACCATCATAGATGGCCTGTGCAACGGCAACGCCCTCGGCGGAGACAGTGCCGCTCTGAGCAGGCTGGTAGCTAGTAGTGCTGCCAGCAGCTTGACGTTTGCTGAAGCCGAAACCCAAAGAGGTTGCAGTTTCGGCAGCACAATAGTACTTCTCGCCAATGATAGAGGTCAGGTTGAAGTTGAGCATGCAAAGATCGGTCCGGGAGATGACACCGTCAGTGCGGCCGTCAAGAGGGTCACAAGCGGCGATGGTAGCATTCACGATCTTAGCCAGTTCACAAGGGGGAGGGTAGTAATCAAGAGTCTTCTCGACTTCGGAAGAGAAGATGTGGTGGACTTGCTGCTGGGCATAGCGGAAAGCAGGAGCACCGGTGATCACACCATCGTATTCCTCACCCCAGCGCTGAACCTGGCTCATACCCTCACGGCCACCATCCGAGCATCCCTCGTAGTAGGTATAGACCTTAGAGTCAGAGTCGAGGCCGTAGAATCCCTTGGTGAAGTATTTTCCAACCTGAGTCATTTCACCGAGAGCCTGGTAGCCGAACATGTAGGTAGCATCCCAGTTAATGGAACCGTTGCCGTACAAAACGACATCGTCATAGGAAACACCGTTCAGTGCATCGTAACCGGCAGAGCTAGCACCTCCAGCAGCACCATATTCAAGACCGCCAGTGGCATCCGAAGAAAGAGAGTAACCACCCCCACCGCCAACGTAGAATCGCTTTTTGAAGTCGGAAGGTGCAGGAAGAGCGTACTTGACGACAACAGGGTTGTCCTTGCCGGGACGATTGTAGGTCAGGGTGACATTGCAGTAGTTGAAGGTCTCACTATTCGTGGTAGTAGAGCCCATACTACCACCAACACTAGCATTGTAGACGATACTAGCAGTGGAAGCCGAAGGGTCAAGGTTAATTCCAAGGATAGTGCCATTCGCGGGAAGAGCAGACTTGACATTTGACAAGGTGCAAACATCAGAAAGGGATTTGGCATTAGCTGCGACTGCGAAAGCCGCGGCCGAAGCGCCTGTTTGGAGACGCATTGTGAATTGAATGGAACGAATGTACTCAGTCTATAAAAAGAAAGACTAGCGAAGGCTTGTAGAAAAGGAAAGATCTGGGTAAGAATTTGGGATCAACCGGGAATACTTATAAAGAGAAAAAGACATATGAAACGACGGCCAACTTCCTGATTCAATAGAAGCAAATTCTCCATCCAATGCTGATCTCCCGGGTGGACTGCTGCTGCGTATGCATGATACTATTCTCTTCAAGGAAGCCCAGAAACACCACTTGGTAAGCTCAAACCTCCGCCGCGCGTCATTCCTGTTTACGAGACGTGGCTGCTGCTGTGGACCAAGCGTTTGGGATAGAAGAATTGGTGCTGATGATGGAACGGATGCAATTGAATTGAACCATGACCCCCCTGGTACCGTACCAGTGTTTCTCATGAAAATAAGGTCATGCTTGAACAGGGTTGGTATTTGGATCCATCTATGAAACCTTCCAATATCTGATTCGCAGGGACAATAACAGACCCCGAGGCAACTGACGAACTTGGAGTTTATGTCCGACTTTGATAGAAATTGCCCTATAAGAATTCAGCGGATAAAACCTTGCCCGGGTAGGTTGAAGATCTGCAGAGACTAAATTATCCCAAGAAAGCTCAACTTCGGATAGACCACGTCAGTCTCTGAATCTAATTTCTGTATGAAATAAGCTCTAACCCTCTTGGATATGATATTAATTCAGTTTTCATGCCTCATTTTGCTCTTTAGTAACGTTTCCGTGAATATTGCTTAAATACTTCGTACCTGGGATACCAACAGATCATCAAATACTTTCTAAACTCCGAGCTAGTGGACACTTCGTGGAGCCAGGGAATATAAAGCCGACATTAGTGCACTGAGCAAGTTTATCAATCTTGCTTAGCTTCAAAGTACGTGGAGCTGGCCGCGTCACGCCACATATAGTTCATGCGACGTTTCTCCGGCAGCCCTGAAAATATGAATGGCTAGAAAGAATTCAAATGTAATGAGGAGACGGCTTGATACTAACTTTGCATGTTGCTAGATTACGTGCTGGTCTATTACTATTATAGTTCCTGGTTGCCAACAGAAGTGGATATTAATCTGTACTTGCCAGCCCCTTCATCTGACAGGTAAAAGCTTCTGCACCCCAGATGAGTGGCGGGGCTGTCGGCAAATACGAGAATTGATTAGCGTCAATCTGCACGTCGGTCGACCGGAGATGCATACGCGCATACTAGTATACTCGCAGTATCATCTCTTATGGAACTTTCATGTCTTAATATCGATATTCTGGACATGAGAATCATGCGGAGAAGTCGGGATGTAACAAACCCACTAAATCGAACAAGAAGTACAAGTTTACAAAGGGCCCGGAGACAGTTCCTCAAATTGAAACGGCCCCGATGTGTCTAATGAGGCTTAAGACGAAGTTATCTTCGGAAAACAATCTTTTCAATAGATTTCATCAAGTTTATGTTCATTATAACAATCGTTATGTCATGAATTAACTCTTTCTTTTCAAGGGTGTCTAGCCACCCTTACAGAGGGGGATATCAAATTCCAAAGGGGTAATCAGAGATGTCTTCTTTTCGTGTCGTGAGCAATGCAAAAGTCAAGTTTCGTTAGGGTTCCAAAGGGCACAGGGGAGAATAAACAAACAATAGTATGGAAAAGACCAATATTTCTTGGAGGCAGGCTATTCGTCGTCGTCGAACTGGTCGGCCCAAGTACCTGTCACAGGAGTCATTGTAGCCTCTAGCTTTTCCATAGAGGGTTTGTCTTGCGCATTTGTTTCAAGTGCAGGCTTGGGGGCATCTTCAGGTTTCTTCCCCGGTGGAAGTGCCGGGAAATCATCGGTGTTGACAGCAGGTGCTGTCACTTTTTCTGACTGCTCCTTCGAGCTAACACGGTCTTCCTTTGGTCCGCGTGAGGGTCTGCGCCCACGACCGCCTCGTCCACCACGGCCTCGTCCTCTTCCGGGGCTCAATAAATCACCTGCACCGTCCTCTGGGGACGCGGCATCAAAATCTCGCCGTGTGTGTCCAGAGACGCCACCATGCATACCACGTCGAAATTGGCTGCCACCTCCGCGCGGGCTATAGTCTTCTTCCCGTTTCTGAGAGTCCCATTCACGGCCAGTTTGAGCTTTGAGTTTGCGTTGACGATTCTGTTCTCGCTCATTGTCCATGACACGCCGATTCGCGAGTTCCTCGCGGCGTTTCTTAGCGGCGATTTGCTCGCGTTCCATGAAGGATGCTTGATCAGCTTGCGCTCGAGCATGGGCAGCTGCCTTCTTAACAGCGTTCTCCTTGGCTGCAGCGATGCGCTTGGACAGCTCCTCCTCGGTGAGTTTAGGCTAGAAAAGTAGCGGTTAGTCAGAAGTATTCTCAAATGGCAAACACCCCAGAGTATACTGGATGCTCACCTTTCTCACGCCCCCAGTAGCACTTCGGTCTCCTCTAACGGCTGGAACGCGTGCTGCCTCGGCACTGTCATTGTTCGCGACTTCGCTCTTATTGTCCTCATCCTGCGCAGGCTGCTCTTCTTTCTCCGCCTCCTGTGGCTTTTCTGGTGATTCTTCGGCAGTAGCCCATCGGCTTCCTTCTAGACCAGTCTTTGCAGAGCCATTATTCCTAGGTACACTCTCGGCACGTTTCTGCTCAGCCGGCTGTGATTCACGACCTCCGCGACCACCTTTCGCCCGGCCACGTCCTCGACCGCGACCTCTCTCTCCGCCACGACCTCGCTGCTTGGTTTCTCCACGCGGTGAAGAGGGCTTTTCGACTGGCGCTTTCTCCTCTTGAGGAGCTGGTTCTACCTCCGGTACCACGACTTCAGTTTGAACCTGTTGCTCCTCGGCTGAGACCGGGATAATCTCATCATCAAATAGATCATCGGCACCGCGAGTCTGCGCAAATTCATCCATTCCGGGTTCCGCCATTGGTATTTGATTTTATGTGCTCACGCGATAAGCCGGGTCCCAAACAATAAAGAAAATGAGAGGGCGTTAGGAGGAATCTCAATGAGAATGCGCCCCGAGGGGTAGCTTCGATTTGGGGCGAGGAACGGTGATCCGTGCGCGAGACTAGTCTGGGGGATATTTTCAATAGCGTTGATTGGATATTGACCAGATAATCGAAAGAGAATAGAAATAAGGAACCGTAAAAATGCCGATGCGAGTTGTTTAATCGACCAGATGTCTCAATCGAATCAACTCAGCCTCCCCCAGCCTCTCAAGGCGGTGTGGCTTTACTTTGCCATATGCTTTTTTGCCGATTATCAAAGAGTCTACATAGTATGGAGGCCTATTGGGTTTTATTTGAGCATCATGCTCCAGCATACGATCAACCTTGATCAATTCTTTATATCTAGTATTTTATTTCAATATCTCAGTGCTTCAAGTTGAGAGTAATGAAAGGGTTCAAACCCTTTCAAGGTTGAAATTTGGTCAAGGAGTGATGCCATTTGATATATATATTGTGATACTCTAATACATCCATGTTGAGTGACAATAAATAACTGGATTTACAGGTGATTATCGACCCTCAAAGCCTGTCATTATTTTGTTCCAGCCATTGCTGGAATCGTTGCGGAGCGTGATTTGAATATTTCTGAATATTCTCAGCAGCTGTAGCAGCATCAGGATGTTCATAGAAGTAAGTTGGATGATCAATGACGTTGCGAATCAACCAATTGGCTATAATTGGAGGAAGACCTTTTGCTTTCATCTTCTCTGCAGCCTCCTCCTCACTGATCTTGGTGACAATGATTTGTTTTCCCAAAATTTTCCCTACAAGGCCAAATGCATCCTTCAGTGTCAATTTTTCTGGACCAAGCAAATCCACATTTCTGACTCGTTGGCCACTGCTAAGAAGTGCGCCAGCAACAGCTCCAATGTCATTAGGTGAGATAAAATCAAACACCGCATCAGGGTTAGGTAGTTTCACCTCTCCTTGTTCGATGCCATCTTTTTCCTGGAAGATATTGCTCGCAAAGTATGAGGGTCTAACAGCAACGAAGGACTCGTTGCCAAACACTTCCTCCAGGACAACCTCGACTTGAGCATGGTGATAAGGAATAATATCGACCGGAGACACAGAGCGAATATCTGTCATAATGGTAAGACTGCTGAGGAAGACAACAAATTCAATGCCGGAGTCTTTGAGTGCTTGAATAGATGACCTCATGTGCTCGGGGGCGCCGAAGACCGCGTAGATGAAGGCAGCCTTTGCGCCGGTCTGGTGCACTGCAGCTTTGACAGAATCAGGTTGAGTGAGATCCGCCTGGACCTTTTTGGCGGTAATTCCATTAAGATTTGGAATTGGTTTGGAGGGGTCGCGAACTGCGAGCGAAACCTTTGCCCCATCTTTGTATGCTCTTAGGGCTGCAGCAGATCCCACCGCACCAGTGGCACCAAATACAATCACATTATCGAACGTGGGCATCTTTCGTGATTTGTCAAGACAAGTATAAGGAATTGAATGGCAAGACCTAAATCCTTGAAAAATCTTTTTATTTATAGTTGTAAAAAGTAGTATGTACTGGCAATTTGGATGATGTCCTCGATTCTATACTCCGACTTTAAGTCCGGTGTTAAATCCGTACAACATGCGAACACCGAGTATAGTACCGGACCAGACAGCTTCCTAACGGTGATAAGTCTATGGCCCCCGGGACCGTTTATTAATCACAAACGATTCCTCGTGGCGTCTCCACGGCAAGACGTCAAAGAGTCAGGGAAATATACTCCAACGGGTCTGCAAGACTTAGGCGTGGAACCATCTCGCCTGGTGAGCGTCAAATCTCGGTTGAATCTTCCCTCCGCAAGCTTCCCAGATTCAATGATATCAAACCTGCTTTGTTCGACGGCCAGGTAGCGACTTGCTGCCCTGTATCTTGAAGATACCTAAGCTTAGGTACATCAATTTCCCGCTTCCGTTCGCGGTTTCTCAAGGTATCGTTATCGTTTGTATCCCAATTCAGCTGAGACAAAACACTATTGATAGGTTTGCTTATGAAGACTCACACCCATCTGCTGGAGGTATAGTTGAAAAGACGTCGAGGTAAATACGTCTGACGTATTGAGACATTGAATTCTGCAGCTGATGGTGAGAGACATAGAAAAACGATCGAGCCGCTGATACTTATTGATATTGGTGGTACTACATCCCACAGTGGGTTTTTTACATCCGAATGTTTTGCCACGCATAAGCTCGATAATGAGATTCATTACTGAAATTCGTACCAACTTTGCACATTCCGCGGTTGAAATTCCTGAGAGAAGTGGCGGCTCTATAATTCAGACTGTTGATGGTGGGGCGATCTCCGTCGGTCCGAATAGTGTTGCTCTCGAAATACTCGAGGAAGCGAGGCTATCCGGAAGCGAGCATCAAAAGTGCATGGATATCTTCACTTGTGTCTAAGTTGCATCTCACCACAGGTCACAGCACTTTTGCAGGAATGGCAAAAATACAGCCGGAAGCTTTTCGTCGAGTTCGGGACAAACGCTGTTAAGTTCCACATAGGGAGGGATTCCATGATAGACGGCCGACCAGTTGTCCGAATTGCAAGTAAACTTGAGCAGTTTCTTTGACCCTGACGCAGCATTTCAGGGGCTCGCATTTTGATGCAAACCAATGATTCGAGCGTATGCCACAGTTGAGCAGACTAAATCCATCTGTGATGTGTTTCAATGGTCGCATCGTCTGCAAGTATTTTGTATGTAGTGGACTCTGCAATTAATCATGACACAGGCCTGTAGATTCTAGAAGGTCGGCGCATGAAACTCTCTTTGCAAGGACGAATGAGACCGCTCAAATAGACCATGTAGATCGGATGGTAGTTTCCCTTTGTGGCTTGTTCTCTCAGAAGATGGACGCGAGTCCATACTAGAATATGACATCGTGGTTAACAGCTCGTATTTTCAACTTTTTCCATCATCGTAACCTAGAAATTTCTGTTCGAGGCCATTCAGTATAACAATATTATTGGCCCATGGGGTCCGACCGCAGACTCAATGGTTTCCGATGCGTGTGCCTCGAGGATATCATCGGTGGAATGAGATCCGTGATGAAGAAGATCAAAGTGGACCGGGGCATTGCTACCTGAAGGTCCTCAGGACCAACATGAGTATGTCTGCGCCTGCATGGTACATCGTTTTTTCATTCACGATGACGGATCGAAACAATGCCGAGATTACTGTACGGAGTATCCTGTTCAACACATACAGTAGTTCCATATGAGCGATTATGTATAATCGCCCATATGGAACATGGATGTTCTCGTTAATTTCCCAAAGGAAAGTTGAAGGCTCTGCCTTGGTATGATCAGATGGCTTGAGTAGTATTTCTGCTTTGGATGTCCGCGGCATCGGCCATATTGCCGCAATGGTATTTCTATGACTGATGAAATGCAACGTGCTTCATCTACTGGCCGTTTGTCGGATGCGAGGCAATGCATCTAGTCGAGATGACATATCAGATGATTCGTCTGTTGTACCATGTGCGACCTATGCACACTCTGCAGCGCCTGCAGTTTCGCCCGTAGCGGCCCGACTTGAAGCTTTAGAAGATCGTCCCGTCCCTGACCCAGGCCGTCTAGGTGGATCCTCATCTTCTGCAGATCGACAGGAGAACCCTTCAGAGAGACAGAACCTGCTTGCAAGACTGTTGAGTACTGTAAACTTCAAACATCGCCACTTTCGGGCATGCTAACACGGCGAATAACACTTCGTGCATGGTGACTCTGACTCGATGATGCAAGCCGCTTTTCTCCGATGACCTGTATCAGATTTTCGATATTTACTACTCCTCCACTTCCTTGCGCTAAATTGAGTGTTGATCTTGATGTACTCCGTACATAGTACATACGATTCTAGTGCAGACGGCGATCCGTAGTGGAGGCGTGCAGAGCAGAAGTCGAAGTTATCAGATGAGATGGCAAACGCGGCTCCCGAGATAAGAAAAGGTTGGGGCGCAAAGATCCGCCAACCGACGAGTCGTTGGAGTAGCGCTTCATTCCGCCGGCGCTAAATTGTACTAATCTATTACTGGCTATGAATGATAGATCTACTCCAGTAATATATATTTGATGATCGAAGCGAAAAATAAATAAAAAAAAACTTTTATCCGAAATTAAGAAAAATCGATATAGCGGAAATGAGAGGATACAAATGTATTTTGAACGCAATTGCGCTGGACAATGTCAATTTTATTCCATTTGTTAAAAATGGACATGAAAAAGGCACCACACTTAAGCGTTAGATGGGACCTCCTCTTTTTGGTCCTTTTTAGATCTCCAAAAACCGCATAGCAACAGAAGGAAAGGAATAGTGCCGAGTAAAATGAATGCTACCAGCGTAAAGGACCAACCTCGACCCATAGCTTTTAGCATAGGATCGATGGCAGCCGATGCACCAGCCGAGAAGAATGAACGGACAAGATTGTTAGCTGCAGTTGCAGCTGCGGGCTGAGATGTGTGCAGATCAACCAAAAGAGTGGATGTGCTAATAAAACCACCGGTTTGACCGACACCAACGAAGAAAAGTAGGATTTCAGGAGCCGCCAAAGGCGCAGCATACTGAAGCACCCATCCAAACGCTAAGACAGTGAGACTTCCCAATACGACAAGCGGAATGGTGATCATGCTGCGGGCTTTCTCCACCGGAATTAAATCTTCTGATTTCTTTTCTCCTGTAGTGGGATCATTGCCGAGTTTTGAACCCATTCGTCGATAGTTCCAGTCTAGCATTCGGCCAGTGGTGACAGACGCCACGATTGATCCAGTGCCCAATGTTATGTAGCAGAGACCAATCTGGAGTATGCTCAGATTGTACTGGCTCGAGTAAATTTCCGTAATAGACGAGAGGACAGTCATGTTGCCGCCCATGATGATACCGGTGACAATCAGAACAATAATCGAATTCGGATGGCATACAACAGCGAGCGGTCGAAGCGGGTTCGGAAAACTGAGCTTGTGCTTGGGCTTTTCGGTCGAATCGCTGCTTGAAGGTCGATTAGGGTCTTCCGTGCTGGCACTGGAGAGAGTCTCGTCGGCTTGGTCACGAGAAGATAGATATTGAATGAAGGGGCGATTCCATGATTGTGCCGGTAGCGTACCATCGCCAACGACATTTCGTGCTGTCTCGGGGAGGAACATAAGAAGAGGTGCGAGGTAAACACCAGATACAATGGTCAAGAACCAAAATATAGACCTCCATCCAAGATACTGGGCGAGAAGACCGCCGATAATCGGCCCAATGGCTGGCCCCATGAAGTTTCCAGCCATCACGATGCCCATCATCGAGCCACGTTCCTGCTTAGTGCTAACGTCTGCCACTGTCGCAGCTGAGAGTGCCACACTGCTACTAATTCCAGAGCTCTGCATGCATCGTAGGACAAGTAGCGCAGCGTAGTTGTCTTGCAACGCAAGACCAATATTAGATGCGATATAGATGATGAAACAAACGATGTATGCAGGCCGACGACCAGTTTGATCGGCAAAATTACCAATAAACATAGGCGCAATACCTTGGAAGATCTGTTTGAAGCGAGCGAGAGTTTAGCTCTATGTCTCCTAGAAAAATATCAAATTAGGAAGCATATAAATGGGCACGTACCATATAACTTGTGACAGTCAAGTTGATTAACGATGTTGAAACGTTCAGGTCTTCCGCAAGCGTATCTAGCGCAGGAAAGTAAATTTGTGCAGAAAGAGAAGAAAAGAAACCAGCACCAGCAGCAGTGAATACAATGTATCTTTTCATTCCTGTGCTGAAGGAACTGTATGGGGGAGGCGGCGCCTCGGCGAGTGTAGTTTCAGAGGAGTTCATGATTTTTGAATTGGGATTAGCATGGATAGCAGAGCCATGAAAAATGAGCGACTGAATTCAAAGAGGTTCGAAGTTGAAAGGATTGTACGAAGTCGAGGGAAAGTATTGAATGGATTCGAGGGTTCAAGATACACTCTACGGAGTAAACGAGGTTCTCCTTTCCCCCTTTTACTTCGGGTCCATGCCTCTTTCCACTGCACTAGGAATGTCGGAGAAATCAGAATTGTCAAAGAATATTCCCCATGTGTCGCGCAGGTTGACGCGGCAGTTCCACTAACAAAAGTCAGAGAAAGCTTGTGATTATGAGGTGATGGAGACGGATTTGCCAAGGGGGATCTACCAGCTCAAAATTGAACCTTGATGACGAAAATCATCGCTAAACTGGTTTCATCAGGGATAATTCGAATCGAGAATCAATTTTTCATTGCGCGGCAAGATCGCCCAAAGCGCCATACTCGGGTTTGGGGCTGTGTTGAAGGCACTTCTGCAGGCCGAATGGGCCGCCGATTGACAACCGCTGAAACATCGGGATGCCACGGGATTTCGGTGGTTTGATGTGGTGCAGCCGTAGCTTCTCCCTAGCCCGTTGATTTCAGGGTCCTTGGAGAGCCCGAGCTCCGATGGACCATGTTGTATGGTGCAGAGTCTAACTGGTCTGGATAGAATGGGTACACATGAGGATCCACAAGAATCCACTGATCTGCCCTGATCTACCCGGGATCCATCGTTTCTGGGCGAACACTTTTTGTAACAAGTACCAAAAGCTTTAATAATGGAGTGCGTCATAGCTTAGACGCTATTTGTTCCCACCTGTCACAGTGCTTGGTCGAATGTACTAATTAGTATATGCATATACTCAACAACCGTATCGAGGTTCCTGGCCTGGGTAGAACTATTAAGTTCTGAAGAGAGGCCAGACCCCTGGTCCGCATAGTATACATCGCCTCTTTTTTCGGTTCTTCGAAAGCAGAATGGAAAATGTTGAACATACAACCCCTGGGGCTCAATCTTAGAATAGAACAGACTGAGAAGCTTTGCATATCGTCCTCCTTCGAGTCACTAAAATCAGCTAGTGTGATCTTCAATTCTAGTATGCTCAAATCATATGCTTCGCCTTAACTGCGTGCGAATCTCCACTTTATACATGCTTCGGCCGCCAGGATTGAGTACTACTATAGAGTACAATGTGTACGGAAATTAAGTTAAGAGGCGAATGCTAGTGATCATCCAGGCCCCCATCAAAATACCTACTGTATAGGAATTGACTATTTTGTATTGAATATCTGCCCACGCAAGCTTGTGATCACGCCATTCCAATTCTGATCTCCCAACTCGTTCCGTCCACATAGTGACTGAACCTCTTTTTGTGTGTCTGGTGCTTCCTATGGTTACAAAGGGATTCTCATAACGTAAAATCGGAAATTTTGGACCGGCCTGAAGATCACGGTACATTCTGGGATATGGGTCGAAGGCAAAGAGAAGATGAGCGAATAATCCCTTTCCAGAGCCTAGAGTCCTGGGAGATCTGTGCTTCTATTCGGTACTCCGTATGGCTCTACTCCGGACTCCCTACGGAGTATAGGATTCATCAATGCTCCTGAGGATTAGCATATAAAGGGAGACATCTCTCTCCAGGAATTCCTATCAATTCAATCATCAATTCCATTCTCTCATATCAAAAACAAAAGCCTTTTTTATATTCATACAAAAGTTCCACTTCAAAAATTATCATAATGGCTGCCGCAAATTTCGACTCGGTTTCATCAGTCACTATCATCGGCGCTGGACCATGTGGGTGTGCCTTCGCTGCCGACCTGGCTAGCCGGGGCAAATCCGTCATGCTCTACGGTCATCCAGATCACCGTGGTGCCATTCCCATGATTGAGGAGAATGGAGGTTGGCTTGAGGCTGACGGTGCCTTCGAGGGCAAGTACCAGATCAAGACCACAAGTGACCTCTACCTCGCCATTCGCCACTCTTCTTTCATCGTTACCACCGTCCCTTCATATGGTCAAGACACAATCTTGCGAACACTGAGCCAATTCGACCTCCGTAACCACACCCTCATCATTAACGTTGGTAACTTCTTCTACCTTGCTGCCCGTCAAAAGGTCAACGCCCACGCCATCCTCGAAACTGATATCTCTCCCTACGCTGTCCGTATCACCGGAGGAAAGGTATTCATCAAGGGTGTCAAGAAGAGTTTGGCTATCTGGGCTGAGCCCCCAACTACCCAAGTGGAACGTCTCGACGCTGGTGCCGAAGCCAACCTTCGCCGCCAGGTGGAGGGTATCTTCTCTCAGAACCTAGTGTGGTGCAAGAACTTGCTTGAGGTTGGACTGAACAATGTCAACCCCGTCGTCCATTGCCCAGCTGCTCTAATGAATGCCGGATGGATCGAGGCTACCAAGGGTGACTTCTTCTTCTATGCTCAAGGCATGTCCCCTGCTGTCTCTCGCGTGACTGAGAAGGTCGATCAAGAGCGTCTGGCAATTGGTCGCGCATATGGTCTTGAAATTATTCCAATCACCACGTACATGAACCAAAACTATAGCCATGACCGGGAATTCGCCGACTACCACGATTTTGCCGCCGGCTCAGTCATCCACAATAAGACCAAGAGTGCGCCTACCAGTATGAAGCACCGTTACCTTCTGGAAGATATTCTGTACGGAATGGTTCCCTGGTATGAGCTCGGAGTGAAGGCTGGACTTCCTTCTCCCACTATTCGCTCTCTTATTGAAATGGCTTCTGTTGTCAGTGGCTTCGATTATTTCGAGCATGGCCGAACTTTGGAATCCGCCGGACTCAGTGATGCTACATCTGAGCAGATCCTTATGGCACTTGGTGGTCCTTTGGACAAGGCCTCCAGTGCGCGGGTCCTCTCGAACTCTCCTGTCAACAATCTGGAATTGCACGTTCCAGTGCAGACAGCGCAGGTCGTTGCCTAAACGTTTGCTGAAAACAAAAATTGTTTTTTTTTCTCCTTTCAGTTTCCTGTCAAAATTTCTATACCTACTTCGTTTTTTCTTTTTTTTTCTTTTTTTTTGATTCCCTTTGTATCTAGTCAATATCTTTTTTAATAGTTGAGGTAACCAAGTTCTCGGCCTCAAACTAACCCTAGGAGTCTCTGGTAATTTACTACAAAATAAAGACAATATCATATTGTGAAATAAAAGATTGTAAAATTCCTTGCGCCCTTTTCGTAGAGCTATTCCTGAAATTGACTCGAGGAGAGTAAGATCTCCGCGTTCTGTTTTGTAGTAGCGGTTAGCATTAAAGAATGCTGATGGGTCTTAAGACTTTTAGAATAGATCCACTCTCAAACTAGCGTGCGATCTACGAGCAGCTGCTGCTGCCAGCGACAAAAGTACCGTCCGAATTCTCACATCCACATTCCCCAGTGTTGGGGTCCTTAATGCAGGTGGTGCCATAACCACTGCTCTCTCCACCATCGCTCCAGTAGAAGATCCAGTAGTCGGAGTCGGTCTCCAGATCGCTGCTACTAGGAGCTTCGCAGGTATAAGCACTGCATGTACCGTAAGGTGCACCGTTATTCGAGTCGTATTGGTGGTCGGTCTCGAAGACAGCGAAGGTCTGAGTTGAAGAGGTGCGAGTGTTGTGAGAGCATTCGGCGGCTTGGATTGCGGTTGAAACCTTGGCGGCTGGAATGTTGAATGTCAGGTGATGTTGATGTATTTAAATATGATAGACTATCAATACTACTTACCACTGCAGTTGAGGTTGATGGGCTTCTTGCCCTTGGTGTTAGAAGAAGCTGGGTCAAGGGTGGCCATGACAATGGCTGGGGCAGCCAGGAGAGCAATGAGACTGGTGAAGTGCATTTTGTAGATCTTCCAATATCGAATTAGATTTAGTGAAGCTTAAAACCAAAATATTCCAATTCAAAGTCTTTGCAGTCGATCTTTATATACGTTTATCTTGTCCTCGGCCGCGTTTCCGAGACATACGACCAGATATAATCAATGCAATATCTCTATCTGACACAAGACTATTTCCCCAGAGAGGAGCTTCGCGGGTCTAGAAGCCATGAGATCAAACAAAAAAGACGGCGGGTTTGATAAATTCATTATTGGAGGTTGTCAGGGGGTCTCCACATCAGGCTGTTTCCAGTGGGAGACAAAAGGGCCCATCAATTGACGTTTCAGGATTGGCTTCACAAGCCTCGTTAGAGACAATCTGGCCTCCGTCTCCACGGCATGATCTTTACGAGAATTCTTTGTGAGAATCGTGAGTTGCCTTAAGCTTCTAGTTTCTGGAGCTTGGGGATCGACGCTTTAGAAGGATGTATGATAGCGAATATTAAAGTTTACTGAACAGTAGCACACATTCTACCTCCAGTCCACTATTTGAATCAGTGATCTCCACCAGGATGCTCCTTTTAAGAGTGAGACTCGATCCGCCCCTTGGTGATTGTACTCGTAAGCTAGGTTTCATGCAAACCGAGCACCGATGTTTGAGAGTGTATTCATCTCCCGAGACACGCAGTCTACAGCTTCACGTTTCTGAAGAAAGATCCGGACCGTTCTGATATCTCCAAGATACCTATCTTGGAGATACAAACTTATATGCTGTACTACAGCAGTAGGTACTAATCAGATTTGAGTGTTCTAGATTCACGACTTCAGGGGGTTAGGTTAATCAATGTTTAGTACGAATACACTACCAATACATAAATATTATGTACTTATTATCTATTTCAGCATCTCAACGGATGCTTTCTAGGATTTATTGGGAGTTGATAACAGCCAGCCCGCTATGAATAAGCCAACAGAGGACAAGGATCAATTACCAGATCTTTTTCGCGACCATCTCATACCGCTGTACATGATCAATCTTCAGATCCTTGTCCTTATTTTTATCCCGACCCTCCTTCTCCTTAACCCGCCTTAGCCCTTCTGGATCATCGCCATATATCCAACGACGCTTCTCGTCCCCAACTTCGACCATTCCCCATCCACCCGCACGACGGCTTCCCTCCACGTTAAACTCGTCCTTGCGTTGCGTAGGCGTTTCTGCCGCGGGCTGTGATTGTGCGAATGAGTGAGATGACTTGCGGGGTTCATTTTCGCCTGCCTTCAGCTTCTTATAGCGGGAACGAGCGAAGGCGAGAAGAAGCATCCCCAGGAGAAGCTTGAGCATGAGAAGGACGATGAATCCTGTCAAGAGCAGAATGGCAGTGAAGATTTGCACAGATTGTGCTGGAGATGGGATGGCATTTGCCAGTAGAGTGCGGAAGAGGGCATTGACATGAGCGACGGACACGGGGATAAATGTTTGGAAGGTCAATGGGGGTGTTGAGGGCATGGGGGCAGGCGCATAATGGTTATGGATCGACGAGAGGGAGGTTGACTCCATGGCTGTGGAGGACGGGTGTTGCGGCGTTAGAGAGGCCAAGAACATTTGATATGTCTGAACTGATACGCGGAAAAAGAGGCACGAGAGTGGGATGACAGGCAGACCAAGGCGACGAGTGAGGTTCTGGTCACCAAAGGCATTCGTGTAATAATCCTTGGCCAAGACGTCCAGATACCTACCGTACAGAGCAGGTCGGTAGTTATTGAACTTGTTGATGTATGCATGCTTCAGCCAGTCCACGAACATTTCCGAACCTAGTACTACTAGGAACGGTCCCAGAACCTGTGCTAACGTTGGAAGGAATGAGTTGACACTGCTAACAGAGGACAGAATTGACGAGGGGAAGAATGTGAATGATTGAGGCAGTATTGAGGAAGCCGTTCGCGGAGGAGTGGACAACGGCGTGCTATTTGTACTGGTAGTCTGACCAGAGAAGCTTGTCCCCAACCCCAAGTCACCAATGAAGCTGAACGCACCCGTCTCCACGATATTGCGAGATGCGATTATGGTGAGCATCAGCCATAATTGAAATCTTTCCACGACGTCGGCGCACGTCAGTTGGAAGAGGTTTTCCTTCTCGAACTTGCGAAAAACGGTAGACTTGATCTCCACGAATTGATTGGATAACAGGAGCGTAATGAGGGCATTTGAATAAGAATTAACAGCCACGTTCAATGTCATAACTTGGTAAAATAAAGAGGTCGAATGCGCAATGGTGTAGACTAGAGCGAGCAGGAAAAGCCAAAAGGGACGGAAGATTTTACTTCGACCATCCGGGCGACGTTCCAGAGCTTCGCGTGAAAAAAGGCATTCTAGGACGTCCTGACCAAGTGCTGCAAGCAGTCTGTCGCTGACCTCCAGCACATTATAAATCACGTAGAGCTTGATAGCCGCCTGTCCACGAATCCAATGATACATCCGACTGGCGTCGAAATACATCAAAGCGCAACACGTTGCAACCATAAGTAGCCCCGTGAGAATGTCTGCCTTATCATCTGGGAGCAAGGCCGATGGTGTCGACTTTTGTCTTCGATGATGCCGGCGGGATTCGGAACCGCGATGTCGTCGCTTTGATTGATCGCTGTGTCGAGCTCGGTACTCGCGGTCCAATGCGGACAGCTCTTGGGTAGATGATCCGCTTGGTAACCGAGGCGTGGCATCGGACTCGCTCTCTCGTCTTTCCCCCTGGCCTTCCGCGGAAGACAGATTTCTCCGTCGCCAGACTCGCCCGATGCCGTGAACAACGAATCTCCAGACAAAACGGGCCTCAGCCTCGATGTTCATTACCCAGGACTCACAAAGCATATAGAGCGCTTTCACGAAACGAAGTGGAAGAATAGTGAACGAATACAGCCAAGAATCGAGACAAGCCAAGGTGCCAAAGCATAGTACCTGCTCTAATGCTGGTGGAAGAATCAAAAAATTCAACAATCGTTCGATTTTAGCGCTGGAAGACTCATACGGAAAGTCACTGTTCGAGGCTCGATGTATATATAAAGGTGAAGGGCGGCCCGATGCAAGCTCAAGTTGAAGGTAAGTGGGTATTGAAACAGGTGGCAAGGGAATAGATGGTGGCATAGGAGACGTCAAAGGCGATTCCATAATCTGAGGCGATGCAGCAAGATGGGTTTTCAGATCACGGTCTGCAGCTGGTCGATCATGTTTTGATCGCGTCGCCCATGTCTGGGCGAGACGCTCGTTACTTGGTGTGGCAAAGTTCGGTCGCCGCGAAAGACCAGGTGTCGAGAACGTGCGCGATGCATGGGGTCGGTTTCGAACTGGTCCGTTGGCAGCATTCCGTGAGAAAGCCGGGCTGGTAGGCAATGACGACTCATCTAGTGCTAAATCTTTCGGTGGGCGAATCTTTAGAGGCGCATCATCCTTCGATGAGGCGGCCTCGTTGAGCGACTGCAACACGGAGTCTCGGGCCCCGGGTCGATCTAGTGAAAGACTCGGTGGGACATTTTCCGACACCGTCCGTCTCCCTGCAGTTGAATCTGATGCTATTTCCCGATATGGAATTGACTGGGGCGAAGAGGTAAGTTCTTGAATTTTCTCGGGGGAAAGCTTCAAGACCTTCTCTTTATCGTCTGTGGGTCGTTGAGACGAATCCTCAACAAATTCCGCCAAAGCCAGCTTTGCTTTTTGTCCCTCGAGGACGCCTACAACAGGTGCTTTCCCCCGCCTTTTGAAGTTGCTAGGTTGTCCATCGACCAGAATACCGAGTCCCTGCTCTGGCGATTCTGAAGGGTGCTCACTCGTACGATTTAGGCCTAAATCTGGCGACCCTTCGACAGGCCCTTCTTCAATGAGGGCATTTTCGCTCACATCTGTTTCCGACGGTGTCAAGATCCCGTTCCCAAGATTCTCGTCGGAGAGTGGCGACTGATCTTCGACAGGTTTCATCGTCCCGTTGCCGTTTGTTTTGGCATTGTCCTCTGCCATCGGTGTCATTTCGACCGCTGGTCGACTGGGAGCCTGGTCGAATATTATGACGTTTTAATGGCTCTTTTGAAGTAAAACTAGTCGACAAATCAACGCGAACACAAGGCTATCACGCGCATGATCTGTGATCGACCTGGGAGCCGAGGAGGAAATCAAGTTATCGGTGCGTCGCGGTGGCGGTGAGTAGGGAGAATGCTCGAAATCGAATAGCAAGAGGCGTGATTAAAGCAATCTAATTGTAGCTGACAGTATTCAGTCGGGTTTCATTTTCGCATGCGCGTAAAAAGGTGGATATATGCAGCAATCACGCAACTTTGAAACTTGAAGGAACTGGGGAAAGATAAGACGTTGGAGGATTAGCCGGTTCGGGTGGAGCCTGTCACATGATGTATCCACTTTATAGAAAGGCCACTTGAAAAAGAAAACAATGCATTCTATTCTACGGATATTACAGATTACGGAGATTATCATCAAGCTATTTTGAATATGTGTCTATTTCCCATTTTCAGGAAGATTCCCAGAGCAAAGGAAAAAAGGGGTAGTCAGAAATGACAGGTATTGTATGTACAACGCTCCAGGAGGGATTGCTCGCTGGTCGTGGAGGGTATCTAACAAATAATCCGGTCATAAAATACAGAAAGATCCAGCTGTTCTGTGTTATCATATCATAAAAAATTGGGATGCTTCCAGAAGCATCCGACGCGGCAAATACTGTATCAAAATTGATTTGTGTTGGCACGGTTGAAACCATACCCAGTTGGTGGGCCATCTCGATGCATCGTTGATGGGGAACTGGTATTCGCTCGAGCGAATGGGCGATATCCTGACGGTACTTGAGGCGGCGGTCCACTTGTCTGCGGCTGTGATGTGGATACAGATCCTGCAGGGTTAAAGGCCGTGTAACCTTCGCTTTGGGAAGGATTCATCGGAGCATAAGCTCGAGGTGGTGCTTGGACATCTTGTCGGGTATCCCGAGGAGCAGGTGTGCCATGATACGTAGCGGGGGTCATAGATCGGCCCGATCCAGCAATAGTGCTTGCTGGAGTATATGATCGACCTTGATATGAATCTTGTCCGTTTACTTGAGAGCGAGGCGCTGATATGGCACTTGCTGGGGTGTATGACCTCGCTTGATAAGGGTCTTGAATACCACCCTGAGGGTGAGGGGTCGCACCAGTGCTTGCTGGTGTGTAAGACCTGGCCTGGTACGGGTCTTGGGGTACATAGCCTTGTGAGCGAGGAGGGGATCTCTGATTATATGGCGTTGCCGATCCTCCGAAATAATCGTAATCCTCATCTCCAGCATAAGTGTCCTCGATACCACCATGGCGGTTATAGTATGCTGTGGACGAATCGCCGAAAGGATCAGAGGGTGCGGGGGTTCTCGATGAACCATACGGATCATTGGCCGGGGTGAACGGATTGAAGGTTTGCGGTCCCGGGCTCTGGTAATTACGAGACGCGGGAGTTGAGCCATTGTAGTTGGTATTGATAGGGTAAGGGTGTGGACCAGGCGTCGAACGTGATGTGGCTGAGGGGGCCCTTGATGGGGCAACACTGGCGGGTAACGGGGGCACCGGGGGGAGTGGGGAGGCTTGGCGATCCAGAGGACTATAACCCATAGCAGCCGCATTTCCAGGCAGAGAGGCTGACTCTGAGAATCCAGATGACTGTGTAGTTGTACGAGTCAAAGATGGCTTCATATCGATTTCGACGTTTGGTAGAGTTGGGTTCTTCTCCGTAGCAGTGGAATTGGAGCGAGTATAAGAGGGAAGAGTTCCCAAGGTTGTTTCAGTTGTGCTCCGAGACAATGTTGTCACAATGGGACCCTTATCCATGTCCGGCAAAGTTGGCTTGGAATCTGCGCTTGCCAGGCTGGGCTGTGTTGCCGTGCGATTCTGGAGCTTGAATCCTTTGGCGAGTGCCTTGTCAACCTTGCGTCGAACGATACGCTTGAGTCGGCTACTAATTTTGCGACGGCAGTAAGCCCTGAGAGTACCATCTTCCTGCGGAATATGGTGAAAGAGGAAGACCAAGTAGAGAATCATGGCCGACGCCAGTTTCAATACAGATAAAACCCAAATTACCAAGGTGAAGAGCATACCAAACAAGACAACCGCTTGAAGGTTATTGTCCTCAGCCAGGATCTTGATGTTATTGAAGAATTGAAGGACTGGTGATGTACCATCGTCCTTGTGTGCATTTTCACCGCCGGGTACAAGATCTGCTTGCATGACTGAGTACAAGGTAATCGCGTTGATGACTTGTCGAGGCCCATCGGCAAAGATCGTATTCATCCAGAATTGAAAAGAGAAGTATGTGTAGAGAGCGATATACTCAGCACCCTTCTTACTCTTGGTCAGTTCGGCGAAAACCAGGAATCGTTTCCAACCTTGACCTTCGGAGCCAAACACGCGGATACTCTGGATTCGAACAGCAAGAGGATCAAGGTAGCTTTTGGTGATACTGCCAGAACGTATGGCCCGGATAGCCCAAATCCACCGATAGATCAGAAGAGCCCATGATACAATGATACAGATGGCGAAAATCCATCGAGAAATTTTGAAAGGAATTGCCGGCTCAACGCGGCCAGACCACCTCGAAAAGGCCAGTAAATTGACAGCGGTAAAGGTATCAACACCATAGACGGCTAACGAGACGAAGAGCATTATCCATAGAAAAACGTATGAAAAGGGAGTCCAACACGATTCGGACTTGAAATCATCTAGGTTCTGGAGAAGATCCACGTTAGCGACAGACCAGGTTACTTTTCACACCGTATACCCGTAGAGAGAGGGAAAGAAATGATGTATCACGTACCACATAGTCCCATTTCTCCTCCATGGCGACATTTCCCTTTTCACGATCTCCACCGCAGCCCATTTTGAGAGAACAAGACCTGGGCCTGCCAGGGGGAAGGTGATCAAAGGTATTTTCCCTGATAGTTATGGCGGGTGAAAAGCGAAGGACAAGTCGACTTCCTCGGGCCGGCCGGAAGAAGTCACGAAAGGAAAATTATTCTTGACTCGAAAATAAAAGAACGAACAGGAACAAAGTCCAGAATTGAAAGAGCGAAAGAGCGATTGTTTAATCACGCGCACGGCGCATAATTGGAGGTGGTAACTTAGGAGGGATAGGGGAAGGAGGCTAGCAAGGGAGAGAATAACGGGCCCTCGCCGTTTGATTGACAGCAAGCGATCTTTGTTTCAAAAAGGCATGCGTGGACAGCGGCTGCGTGGAGAGATGCAGGTATGTATCGACAATGCGGATCGATCTGTAGCGCCAAGCACGAATTGAGGGTTGATCGTGTTGTTGTCTGAGCGTCTGGCAGAAAGGGGGGTGGATGCAGTGGAGCTTATAACGAAAGAATGTACAGTCCAGTGATTGGGGCTGGGAAACAGGCTGGGTGGAATGAATGGAAGATTTCCAGGATAATCAAAGAATGAATGAGTGAATGAATGAGTTGAATAATTGAAGAATTAAAGATGAAGATGATTGTAAAAGATGAAAGGTCAAAGACGAAAGGGGGTTAAAAGATGAAACAGTTCCACTTTGGGGGGAGGGGAGAAACTCGACAGTTCAGCGCGGGGCCGAAACGAACGAGTCTTCTTGGCAGGGCTGAGGGAATGTTCATCTTCTCTTTTAACTCAATGAATATATTGACTTAATAAAGCTGGTTGGTTTCTGCATAAGCTATTTTTGGGATGCCACTGAATCCCTGAAACCCTCTGACAAAACTTGGTTCCTATCCTACTCCTGGCGGCTAAAGGAGGCTGCATATATCGTGGGCGCGTCGAGGATTGAAGTCCATCACGAATGACCCACAACATGCACTGAAACAAAATAAAATACGGGGACAACGCTCGGTTGCACCTCATCGTGCAGCCAGTAACCAATCCCTGCAGTTCAGGTCACTCCACTGGCAGTCTTCATTTTCTCATTGCAAGCGCCGGCTTTTTGTATTAACCAATGGTTTGGATTATCAGCTCGGCGGGGCATTCCCTGCCGTACATTTCCCTACTTCCCTACTGTATAGTTATACTATGAGAGTATATACAGAGTAGGTCTCAATGCGATTGTTCACTAACCATTAAATATAGGGGAATACCACGTCAGCTAAATCTGACAGTCTGACATGCGTACAGAGTCCCTCGGAGAAAATCCAATTGATCAATCAATTTGTATTTACTACTAGTAAATAGGATCTAACCTAGGAGGTGTTTACTGCAAAGATCCGACTGCGGTTGCCAAACGGGACAGATCTTCATCCGTTTCGAATCCTTTGTCAATAATATAGACTTTGGTAATCAAGTCAGATTCTGGGGATCGGTTGGGGAGACTTTCTCATCTTTCTCATCTACCCATTGCTGGGGCTAGCGAAGCGAGAACCATAGAGCATTCATCAAAAGACGGAGAGATCCTGACATCGGTGATAACTGAAACAAATTTGAAAATGGTTGTTAATTCATTGGTTTGTTTTCCATGGCTAAACCAGAGTTCGGAAAGCGGAGTGGCTGCATGTATAATCAATTTTTGCAGTTTGGTTTTTTTGGATTTCAATCCAAACGCCGTAATTTGTATTGTGGAGTACTACTTTTCTATATGGAGTAGAATGATGATATCTTCAAAATCACCACAGATAATAAACACTCGAAGATAGAAACAAGCTATAAATTCTTGCGCAGATTTACCCAGAACATCCCGATCGAAAATCTGAGAACGCCTGGACCTTGGAAAGTTTGTGGTATATGATGATATCTTTGTAGATCGAATGGTCAAATCAATGAAATTGATACCCGGAGACCACTCTCGTAAACCCCATAGTATGCTGATCGTTTTGCCCTGGCATTCATAGTGGGGTTTAGGGTTTGGTTGTCGTAACTTTGGAGACGTTCGAGGAGGAGAAAGATGATGTATTCAAAGTTGATGCTAGACATCGACAGAACCTATTATGGGTTGAAGAAGCCAACCCAGTAGATTCTGAATTAGGGAAATTAAAATGCAACCTGAATTTTTTGATTCAATAAGTTAAATTTAACCTAGTCATATTCCAAAAGCTGTACTCTTGTACCACATGCATAATGTTGTATTAAACCCGGAGAGTCATCAAATTTGAAATGTGATGTAGATCTGTTTGATCTGTTCACATCAGAAAGAACTTAGTGAATTTCCAGAGAGATTTTGTATCATAGCCAAAAGTCAACGATTCATCAATGAATTAGACCCAAACCCAGCTTGGGTTGTGAAATGGATTGAGTTCTGCCGAGGTCTATGCTGGACTATCCTTGAGCCCACCGTTCAAGATTGACAGGAAGATGATTCTATTTATGAAATTATTTTCATTCCAGAATTATCCGATTCTGCATTGCATTCAAGAGCAATCTGACACTCGGCCGATTCCATTTTTAGGTACTTGTACTATGGCTTGCAGTATACACTCTCCCATAAATTTCGTTGGTTAGTATTTTGGCTATTTCCCCCACTCTCCACTACCACTGCAGCAGGTATTGTCTGACCCCCATTTTTGCGAAGTATAATAAGCCCGGATAAATTGAAAGTTGATCTGTCAATGTATGTAAGAATTTAAAATAGAATTCTCAGATTTAGTTGTAAATTCTTTTCATACAAGTAAATGGGCTGATCTTACTAAGGTCAATGGTTGATGACGTCGACTCGACCGCATTTCTAAGCTGGTGGAGCTTTCTGCTTCAACTTTGAACAACTCCAGGATAGACTTATAAGAGCTATCTCTTTCTCTTTTTTTTTCTCTCTCAATTTTCCCTTTCTCTAGTCCCTCTACTCGCCAATTCGTATCTTAATATCACTCATAATGGCCCAGCCAAATCATCCTGATATCGCCAACAAGCCCGCCGAGGGTATCTCATACTATACTCCCGCCCAAGTTCCCCCGGCTGGATCTGCCGCCATTCCCCAGTCCGATGGAGCACAACCTCCAAAGCTCTTCACTCCATTTCAAGTGCGAGGAGTGACATTTCACAATCGCATTGGGGTAGGCCATACTTCAATAATGAGATCATCTCGAATTTACGGTCACCCCCACGCTAATACTTAAATCTTACGATGATCTATAGCTCTCCCCACTCTGTCAATACAGCGCCGACGATGGACATATGACCGACTGGCACATGGCACACCTGGGTGGAATTGCCCAGCGTGGTCCCGGGTTCCTGATGGTCGAAGCTACAGCCGTTCAGGCGAACGGGCGTATTACCCCTCAAGATCATGGCCTGTGGAAAGACTCCCAGATCGAACCACTCCGTCGCGTCGTCGAATTTGTTCATAGTCAGAACCAAGTGATCGGTGTGCAAATGGCCCATGCGGGTCGCAAAGCCAGTACCGTCGCACCATGGCTCAGTATGGCAGATATGGCCACCGAGGCCGTGGGCGGATGGCCAGAGAATGTCAAGGGACCTAGTGACATCCCTTTCCACGATAAATTTCCTATCCCCAAGGCTCTAACTTTGACCGAGATCGAACAATTCAAACAGGATTGGGTCAGCGCTGTGAAGCGGGCTGTCAAGGCGGGGGTGGACTTTGTCGAAATTCATAATGCGCACGGATATCTCCTTATGAGTTTCTTGTCTCCAGCCACCAACAAGCGGACCGATCAGTACGGTGGTAGCTTCGAGAATCGCATTCGTCTTACTATGGAGGTTGCGCAATTAACTCGTGAGAATGTTCCGAAGAATATGCCTGTATTCTTGCGTGTTTCTGCGACCGATTGGCTCGAGGAAGCTATGCCAAATGAGCCCAGCTGGCGGGTTGAAGATACGGTCCAGCTGGCCAAGGCGTTGGCCGACAGTGGGAACATTGATGTGCTCGACGTGAGCAGTGGAGGTAACCACCGCGCACAGCATATCCACGCTAAAGCGGCATTCCAGGCCCCCTTTGCGATTGAAGTGAAGAAGGCTGTCGGAGATCGACTTCAAGTTGGTTCGGTCGGCATGATAGATTCGGCTCAGCTGGCTAATTGTCTGCTTGAGAATAATGGACTCGACTTTGTGCTAGTCGGTCGTGGATTTCAAAAGAATCCCGGGCTGGTCTGGACATGGGCAGAGGAATTAGATGTTGAGATCTCCATGGCGAACCAGATTCGTTGGGGATTTTCTAGTCGTGGCGGAGGTGTCTATTTGAAAAAGCGACAGGGAAAGATGTAGATCTTACCAGGTGTTTATGAATAGAATACATATGAGTAATGACATATCACAATACATAGTACGCCAGAATATCACAATGCATCGCAGTCTCATGCCGATCGGGGCATAGCGGTGTATTCATCAGCCGCGGTCGAACTGTTTCCCCGTGGCTTAAAAGAACAAACTTGAATCATTCGGATGAAAATACCAAATTGCGACACCATGATTCGTCTAATCTACACAAATCTCCACCTTTTTTCTGGCCCCAAAAAGAGTATTTGTTGCGAGGTTCCATCCAAACCCCCAAAGAAGGGCGGGATTGACCCTCTCCGATCCGATATTGCTGCAGTCTTAAATATTCGGTTTACTATGACATGCCCTAAAAAAAGTTCTGCAGATACTCCGCGTAGTAATAGTCATACGGAGGAACCTCTACGGAGTACGGAGGAACTAATCAATAGAATCACCGCGTCTTCGTGTTCGTCATCGCGTTCGCTACGGGAGCCGCCAAGGCAACAAGCGCTTCGACCTTATATTAACCGGGATATCGTCTAATTCTGAGATTTCAGGTCTGATATATCTCCACAAAGAATACCTTAATTGTATTCGAGAACACCTTGTCCTCTATTGTGGACTGTGAGGGTCCATTCGAGAGAAAAGAAGTGCGAGTTCGTTGGGGCCTTTGGGGATTATCGTCCAATCAGAGTCCTCCAAGAAGTACAGATGATCATTTTGGGGTCTCAAAATAAGAGATAAATCACAGCTGTGCCCATCAGAACTTCGAGTATTTTACTATCCACCTTTTCTCGTCAATATTCAGGTCTACCACGACCATCATGGGCTTGATCGCAGAGAATTTTCGCCTGATCTACGTTGGTGTAGCAGCCGCCATCTACTTCAGACCGGAATATGTCATTTTCAACTCCAGATTTATTACTATTGCTGTCTCGTTTACGATTCTGGCACTCTCAAGGATTATCTGGCAAATAGCCTTATACCCTGCGTATTTTACTCCAGTCAAGCACATCCAAACTCCCGACGTGAGTTCCGACTCCGCGCCTGGAGAAGAGAAGAAAAAGAAAATAGTCACTGACGAATAGCATCAGAATCGACACTGGCTTCGCGGAAATACCAAGTCTATCTTTCTGGAAACTCCGACAGAGCTACTCAAAGAATGGACCAAAAATCTACCCAATGAAGGCTTGCTTCGATATTATATTGTCTTCAACATGGAAAGAGTCATCTTGACTAGCGCTAAAGCATTGAGTGAATTGCTAGTCACTAAGGCCTATGATTTTGAAAAACCCGAGACCGTTCGACAGAGCTTACGTCGCGTTGTCGGAGATGGTGTTCTACTCGCTGAAGGCGAAGAGCATAAAATACAACGCAAGAATCTAATGCCCGCTTTTGCCTACCGCCACGTTAAGGATCTATACCCAGTATTCTGGAACAAAAGCAAGGAGATGGTGAATCTGATCCAGCAAGATCTCGATAACAGAGACTCCTCCGACGACAATGTTATTCAAGTCCGTAATTGGGCAAGCAGAGCTACCCTTGACATCATCGGCGTGGCTGGCATGGATCACGACTTCGATTCCCTCAGCCATCCGGCAAATAAGCTGAATCAGTCATATCAGAGAATTTTCAAGCCCGCATCATTCGGAGCTAAGATGCTCTTTGTTCTTGCAATTCTCACGGATAGTTTAACTCTCGCTCAGAAATTGCCCACCTCGCGCAACAGAGACGTACAAGAAGGTGGCGATGTCATTCGCAATGTCGCCAGACAAATGATTCAAGAGAAGAAGCAAAAAATGAAAGATCCCAATTCAACGACTGGGGTTGATATTATCTCAGTCGCCATGGCTAATGGTACTTTTGATGACGAAAACCTCGTCGACCAACTGATGACCTTCTTGGGTGCAGGGCACGAAACAACCGCCACAGCCTTACAATGGGCTGTTTACGCACTATGCAAGAACCCAGATGTCCAGACACGTCTTCGTGAGGAAATTCGCGCGAACTTACCCTCCTTTTCTTCCGACGAGATGGATTCTTCTATAGATGCCGCTCAGATTGACAGTCTCCCTTATCTACATGCAGTCTGCAATGAGGTACTTAGGTTTCACCCATCGGTTCCAAATACAGTCCGCGTAGCTGTCAGAGACACCACCCTTGTCGGAAAACCCATTCCGAAGGGGACATTCTTTGTGATTTCCCCAGAAGTCGTCAACCACATGGAGGAACTTTGGGGTCCAGACGCAAATGTGTTCAACCCGGGCCGGTTCATGGGACAAGGCAAGGCCAATACTGGTGGTGCGAATAGTAATTATTCATTCTTGACTTTCCTTCATGGACCTCGCAGTTGTATAGGACAAGGGTTTGCCAAAGCGGAATTGGCTTGTTTGCTTGCAGCGGTTGTCGGTCGTTTCAAATTTGAGCTGAAGGATCCTGATGCTAAACTTGAGGTTATGGAGGGTGCGACTATCTCGCCTAAGGATGGTGTTATCGCGAGGTTCACTCCGTTGGAGGGTTGGTAAACGATTTTCATTCCCTGTGCCGTTCAGTCTTGATGAGTCTGCTATCTTGGAGGTTTTCAACTTTCTTTGTGTGTACATACTATACTATTCCATGGCTTTTTGGTGGACCATTCGGTCAGTTCACATATGACCTAATAATGTAAATCTATTCCTCATCTGTCAATCGAGTTGCAATTCCCGCACTCTACATGATGTACGTATACATACTGTAGGATGCTTGGGACAAAAGGATCGGCCAATAGAAACTCTTGCAGTGCGATCTGGCGAATGATATTGCTTTAATTTCTCCACCTAACGGTACAATATCAGACCGATCGGCGTAACTGACCACCCGCGAAGAATGTAGAACAAATTATTTATATTTCTCATGCTGGAGACTTTCATGATCTGGAAATTCTCGTGCTAAAGTTGACAAGTGAAGTGAAGTTCATCCAAAACATGCCTACTCTCGACTACAATCCCGAAAAGGAGATCCCAGATCTATCTGGAAAGTCAATCTTCATCACAGGTGGTAGGTAACTCACTCAGGACTACTATTATCAAAGATCCAGCTGTAAGTGTTCACAAACTAAATCCTTCTACCTCAGGAACAAATGGAATTGGCGCTGAATCGGCCATTCACTTGGCCAAACACAATCCAGCCCACATCTACATCAGCGGAAGGAATTCCAAGAGCGCCGACAAGGTGATCCAACGCATCAAAGAAAACGGATCAAGCACCGAAGTCACCTTTGTTGAATGTGACTTGGCTTCTCTTTCATCTGTGAAAGAGGCCTGTGAGAAATTTTTATCTCAAGCCCCACGCCTAGACATTCTGATCTGTAACGCCGGCATAATGGCGCAACCACCTTCTTTAACACCAGAGGGATACGAAATTCAATTTGGAACCAATCACCTCGGCCATGCACTTATGATAAAGAAGTTCCTCCCATTGCTCGAGAAGCGAAGCAATGAAGGGGGAGACGCCCGAATCATCATTCTCAGTTCAAAGGCATGGGGCCTCCACCCATGTGAAGGAATCGCCTTTGACAAGTTGAGAACAGTGCACGATGACTTCTTTGTTTGGGGGCGATGGCGCAGATACGGACAAAGCAAACTCGCTAATCTTTTGTATGCGCGTGAGCTTTCTCGTCGATACCCTGGTATCACCTGTGTTGCAGTGCACCCCGGTGTCGTCGCAACGGGGTTGGTTGGAGCTTCGAGTTTCATTGACAGAATGACAATCTATGTTGCTCAATTTGGGAAGCTTCTGGATCCACATGAGGGGGCTTATTGTCAGATTTGGGCTGCGACGGGTCCAAAAGAGAAAATTGAGAATGGGATGTACTACGAACCTGTGGGGATACCATCATACTCTACACTTGATAGAACGGCAAAGGATGATAGATTGGCGGAGAGATTGTGGGAGTGGACCGAGGAGGCACTTGAGGATTTTTGAAGGTTGACTTTATTTTCTTATTATCGCTATTACTTTAAGCTTCGTCTTGGTTCGAATGATGGGTTGAGTCTATATAGCTTAGTTCTGAAAATCATAAATAAACCACTAGGATTGTGCTGAGCGAATGGGTTTTTATTGAAACTTTTATGCTAGGCACGTTGACCCCCAAAATCCACAGATTTGAGGAAGTGCCATCTTGGTCAAAAGAACGAGGAACGTTCTTGAGTGTCTTTGAAATGGTCGTTTTTCTTTGAAGCCCCGTAATTTCACCTACCTCTATTTTCTTTGTTGGAGGAGGCCTAAAAGCATCTCAATACGCATCCTGCCGCGGCCGACTATACCTCAATTTTATTCTTGAAAGATCCAACCTTTGTACTTTCTACACCTGTTTCACCGCAAAAAATGGCTGGCAGACGGAGTAATAGAACCAGACACCAGACCAGAAACTATTGGTCAGACGATGCATCCTCTGACGAGGCTGCAACCGAAACATCGCCCTACATCGAGTCAAGTCACTATCCAGGAACAGCAACCAGACACTATACGGATAACATCCGAGAGTTAGACCCTACTGGTGCAGATTATCTTGACGAGTCAATGGGTTCCTCTTCGGCAAGCGCTTCCACTAACAGCCCCAAGAGACAGAGGCTTTCCGAAGGCTCCAGTAAGTCCAGGAGCACCGATTCTTCGAATCCCACCGACGATTGGCTACCCTCTGATCAAATTCCGCGTAAAAACATCAATTATCATGAACTAGACCTTCATAGATCCTATGTCGGCCAAGTGCGGCCTGTGGCTACTCCAAAGCCCAGGATCAAGAAAAGAGGTTGGAAGCGAAGGGAATGGAAGCATACCGGACGGTTTCCCATAACAGAGCATCAGAATGTGCCCAAGGGGTGGACTCATGTTGAGCATGACCTTAATCCTAAGTATGTGTCATTCTCAGGTATCTCGAGATTCTTTAATTTTAATAATGATATCATTTAGCGATCTCGACGCTCAAATCGAAAGATGCCGAGTGCGAATTGCCGAACGCATTTTGCCAGAAATCTTTGAGCGTAGATTGAAGGACTTTTTGGAACAGAAGGAGATTGAAGAGTAAGTGAAGTCCGGTCTTTTGATATTCCTTTAAGCCAAGAGAGATTATCTAAATTCAATAGCAACGTCTTCAAAGGCTGGCCCGCAGGTCTGAGTAGAGAAGCATGCCACAGATTGACTGAACTCTCTGAGCTTGAGGGGTATCTTTCTACCAATGAGGACAAATATCAAGAGTTGTCAAATGTCAGAGCATTGATTTCGGCTTACAAGAGTGGAGATCTAGAGTGGCACGAGGGACTCGTTACGTATTGGTCGCATGGGAGAAAGCTTTGCGAGCCTAGACCATTAGACTGGGATGAGTTTGAGGTCATTAATAGAAAGCACAAAGGTCATGTTGGATTCTGGGTAGAAGGAGTATGACATTCCAAATTGAATCTTTTGTAGAACACTTAAGACATAAATGTGCTAATTTTCATGTTACCTTAAGATTGCCCTAGGAGAGCACGAACTTGCACACCTGGAAATTCCACCGGGACGAGTAGGCGGCCCACGTTTGCATGAGGTATGGATACTGTCTGACTCTTTCGCTTCTCCAAGATACTGCCAATTGAGTATGTCTAATTGAAATTCGATAGTACAATATCGCTCTACGCATTCCAGGATACGATTGGTGGGAAGAGCTGGTATTCATGCACGATACAGGCGCTTCCAGTATGTGCATCACAGATAGGGATGTTGCCACTATATCTGGTCCTTGTCGTGTACCGGCATATCCAGAGCCACCTGTAATTGGTATGGCAAGAGTCCGTACTCCCACCGGGCCTAGCCCCTTTCATCCATACATACTGGTCGAGGCTACAATAATTGAGCCTTCAACGGGAAGGCGGATGACCAATTGGAATAGGATACAGACTCGTGTCAAGCCATATAGGCACGGTGCTACAGATAGATTTGTCAATATGAGATTGGATGGTCCACTTATTCCTAGTACCACCTACTGGGTTCGTGTCCCGGACAACACAAATCGCATCCACGCTGGCACGAACAAAAGTTGGTTGCGCCGCCTGCCTAGGGGACAGCCGATTGCAGACAGAATTGGACCTGCCCAGATGCCACTAAACGCAACCCTAAAGGCTCGCCTCAATCTGGCACCTTACCCTCCTCCATACGGACGGCCTGGGCGACTATCTCCCCCGCATGTGGAGCATCAAGTCCGGCGGCGCCATTAGAGGCAGAATCGGGTCTAACTTGTGGTTACTATGGCTGTTCGACTTGTTTGCTTATATTGATCTATCAGGACTTGGATCTTTCAAGGCTGAGTTCATGACATTGCTAGACAAATGCCATATATCGTGACTCTCTTATTGGGATCACAGTATTGCTTTTCGGATTGATGTTCTGTTTAAATATTGATTTTATTTGTTTCTTTCTTTTCCGCAAATTTGATCTGATTATCCGACTATTTCCAATAATCTTTCTCGATTCGAATATACTCAATGTGGCAATTGCAGACTATTTATTCGCATTTTTGAGCACCAAGCTCGTAATACTACTCGTAGTACCCAATTTTGTAGCCTGGTCAAAATACTTTTTGTAGCATTCAAGCTTCAATACTAATGCACTAGTAGACTAATAGATCCCATGGTTTTGTGCCTTGATTTCGTTTGCCACGGGGAGGCTTGGATGTCCTCCTTGGAGTGGTGGTCTCTGGGGCGCAGGCCACTAGAAGTAATGAAGTACGTGAAGTCGATCACTTCAAAGTTTTTGTGAACAGTACATCCTGGCTCTTTATAAACTTTATAAAGGTTAGCACGCTGTTAGTTGGATTGCTAGTTATATGGAGATGTAGCTGAGATTCTGCCAGTCTTAATATCCACTAATGCAGAGCTTGTGCGTTATGTTACATGACTGCCAGTGGAAGCGAAAGAACGTAAGTCATCAGTCCTCCTAGAACATAATGCGGGACCATAAGCAACAGGAAATCTTTAATCTCTAGGAGGAAATTAGTCTATCACTCAAAGAAGGTGTCTCAGATCAAGTCAGAACCCCTTGGAGACCTGCTTCTCAGCCGCCTTTGCGCAATCCTGCCTCTGACTGGACTTCGAATCTCCTGTGCAAATTGAAATGAGTGCCAAGGACAAATACGGTCTGCCCTGAGGGGTGGCTTTTGTGCGTGCATTTAACTGGCTGGGTATACATCGAATACGAGGATCTGCGCGGGAAGACCCCAGATTCGGGGAACCGAGAATTTGAAGCTGGAAGCGACTCACGGAGATCGTGTATAAATAAGGATTGGGCTTGTCCTTTATTTCTGTTGGAATTATCTCGTGCTCTCAACCCCTTATTTCACCTATCAAAGCCGCAGGTTCTTTGCAGCTCACTTCGACCAGGACGAAATGAAGTGGTCAACTCTTCTTCCATTGGCTGTTTCCGCTATATCTCTGCTCCCTTCTGTCGGGGCATGGGAGGTGACATGGCATGATTCCGACAATAAAAGCCACACTCGAAAGGGACACGGTCCAAGCGAGTGTATAAAGATCGATAACCCTGAGGGAAAAGTTTTCAAAATCGATTCTCGGGGCGAACAAGGCATCAACATGCTTCTCTTCGACAACTCCGATTGCAGTGGCCATTCGGCAGGCAGTGCGACAGATAGCTTCTCAAAAGATTCTTCTCGCGATCTTCTGGGTTTCAAGGTAGTTAGCCTTTCATCCTCGACTTCCTCAGAATCCGATATGACAGGAAAGTCCACCGGCCATACCGCAACTACATCGTCTGCGTCTTCTGCTTCTTCCGCGAAAGACAATTCCTCGAGTAGCAGCATTGAAAGTGGAGAATCGACTACAGCTCAGGCGGCTGCTACTTCATCCGCTACTGCGACCTCCGAGTCGCAGTCCCCAACGCCGAGCAAAACATCGCCTACTACTTCTTCGAGCCTAGCAAGTGCAACCACATCCAATGCTGCAGTGAGATTGGATGGCTCGACAACCGATTTTTCAAAGGCAGTTATTGGCGGAGGCTTGGGGCTTGTGCTAGCCCAAATCATTGTATAAAATCAGACTCATCCAAGTTGACAGGTATGGCTTGCAGTGCTCAGACAGCGGCTACATTCATCTACAGAGTTAAGACGGCTTTCGTCTGTTTCTCTTACCGAGCTATCAATGTAGTCCAGAGAATTCCAAAACTTTGATTTGTCAATATGAAATACTATTAATTCTTTTACGAACTGATTATACAACCCGTTCATTAACATTTGATGTGTCCATCTCACCCGAGAGAGCCAACGTTGGGCAAGGAGCGTTCTTGCTCCTCATTGAATGTACTTACAGAGTACATCATAAACGATTGCATATCATCAACTACCGCGAAGAACTTGAACAGTTTGATAGCTATCATACTCTAGCAGAACTCCTCAAAATCAGTCCCCATACCCCTCTGGAAGATTTTCCTTCATGTAACACTGATTTGTACAATATCGAATCATAATTTGCGGTCTGGTCCTGAAGGACAGCTTCTTTGCTTCTTGCATAAAGGGCTGTCCCTCAATAGGTTCATCGTCTGAGATCAGATCACAATATCGAGCCCATTCCCAGAAGTCCTCAAGGAGCAACCTCTCAGCTTCCTTCTGCCATGCTCTCACTGCCTCTCGAAATTTGGAAGTTCTGAATAGCCCGAAGAGGGTCGTGACTTTTGGCTCTTTGGCTTTTTCAATGGTATGACGGTGAAAGAATTCCTCATACACTCCCAGGCGAGTATTGTCATCCGCATCAATCATTTGCACAGGTTCTTCTCCAAGAAGTCCAAACAGGCCTGATTTGCGTGCCACATCTTCTCGGACATGAAGTGAAATTGCTACCATTGCGACGCCCATTTCTCTTGGAAGATCATCGTCATAAGCAGCATCGCCAAAATCGAAAAGATCTTCCACATGAGTTATCTGATCCCCAACGAAGTCTTCAATCATGTCCAGAGGGACATAACCACCAACCAGCAGATCCAACCGAAAGGGTGTAATCGTGTCAGCGGCCACCGAAAACTTCTGCATACCAAGCTCGGCGGCTTTCAATAGAAAAGGGCCGATTTTCCCCGAAATAGGAGGAATATTATGAGAGGCATAAACCGCCCAGCAGTGTCTTACCCAGTTGAGGTGCAGCATATCATGATGTGGCTGCACCCATATTGAGACTAGCCAAGGGTAATCATCCTCCGACGACAGTTCCCACCATTTCCCAGATCGCAGGGTGACTTCGCGAGCCTCGTAACTGACAGATGCAATTTTTGGAATTCGAGAGTTTCGTTGAATAGTGGACTTGCTATAACATGCTTGACGAGCACGGAAGCCGTCATGAAGAAACCAGGGCCCATCGTACTCCGCTACACGGTTGGGGAGGCAGAGTTCCCATATCATGACACGAATCTCCACAGGTAGCTTAGGGAAGTAGTGAAACTCCCTATCGCTCATTTTGTCTATTTTCTGTGCCTCTTACTTTGTCAGCTCATTCCAGATGGAGGCGCAATTCAGGCTAATGGGGAAAGCCAAGGACTTACGGGCAGAGTGGACCTTGAGATGGAGGAAGATGGTTGGTAGCTGGGGGATTGACTCAACTGAATTTCAATGAGACTTTGGCAAAGTGAAAGATGTGGAAAGAAACGGTGTTTGTGAGGTTTGGATTGACTGGTGACTTGTTTACATGAACGGGTTATGTCATCCAATCTATGTATAGGGTCATTCACTGCTATAAGCAAACACGAATATGAGATTACCAAATTCATTGATGAAAGGGCTCAGCATCCATGCTACTAGCTATCTCCATAGCTCATTGTCATCCCTTGGTAGATATTCACACCGTTTTACTCTAGTTGTATCCACTCAAACAGGTAAATGTGAAGTTATCTAAGAGCCAAGTCCATAGTTCAATCTATAGAGCCTTAAAGATAAGCTTATTTGTCTCTGATTTGCTGAGAACTATTTCGAGGTAAACTCTATATAGCCTTGAGCTTCAAGTTTTACTACTTGAAGTAGTATTAGTTGTATATTTCCATGGAAGTGGAACATTTCTGTTAGTTCCTTGCGTGGTCGCCCAATACGCCATCGTTACATAATAGCCAATTTCGTCCTGAAGTCTTCTATGGAGTTTGTATCTTCTTTAACAACTTATGAAATGTCTGAGTTCAACGAAAGTAACTGTGGACCGGAAGGGTCCCCTCTATCCGTCAGACGGTATGTTTACCGAAAAGAAGACTTGCCACAAATCGTTGATTTTGAGCGCGAACGATTTTTCCACTCAATACATCCTAAGAGAGCTCTGCGTAGTAGAATATATCAGGATGAAAATTCGATCACTTCAGAATTCCAAGATGGAGCTGAATATGTTACTTTTTCCATTGACACGGCTACACATGCCCGCGACTTCCTAGATCCGAATATCGAATCGAATCGTTCTACGCGCACAACCTTCTCTCAAAACGAGAGTTCACTAGCGGTAAAGATGGTTCTTCACAAACACGAAGAGCTGACAGTCGCCTTGCAAAGTGCTATGGACGAGGCTTTGGGTCTGATGGGGCTTAAAAGATCCATCTACCACTACAATACCACCACGTTTTCTGTGGCCAACGGCTCCAAACAGCCAGACGCGGCGTGGGGCCCAAGACGGCCACCACCTGGGACCCCGCGTAGGCCTACTGTGGTAGTTGAGACCGCGATTTCTGAGACAGACGCTAAAATGCTTCGGGATGTTGGCCGGTGGCTCGACCCAATCGATGGCCTCGCGAAGGCTGTACTAGCCATCGAGGCAGACCGATGGACTCCCAAAATTACCATCCGAAGATGGCACTATGATAGCACCAATGCAATCATCGAAAACAAGCAAACTATCGAGATTATAAAAAGCAATGGAGGCGATGAAGTCATAGTAAACGGTGGTCCACTCCTGATTCCCTTCGATCTTCTACTTCTCAGACCTGCAGACCCTCCCAGGGAGCACGATATAGTCATTGTTAACCAGGAACTTAAGGAGATTGCCCGGGTAGTCTGGGAAATCCAGTTCTCTGATTGATTTCTTCACGTGGGCGGGGCTTTGCTTGGAGTTTACATGCTTCCTCAACTACAACTAAGTAGTCATACTTGTTTTTTTTTTCCCTGTGACTTCAATTTTCGATTGTCGTTACTTGAATATGAGATTGTACCATTAATCTTACGGAACGACTTTTTTTTTTACCGGAGCATCATGAGTCTAATGAGAGGTACATAACATAACATAACTTCGGTGTACAAGTTCATTCATAGCACGGGAGTCATGATCAATTTCTGACAGATCTGATAGTACGGTAAATATGAACAACGAGCAGATTCTCATCCGATCCCCGCTAGTAGCAGAAAGTCAAGATCAACTCAACATTAGTGGTGCCGCAGGAGCCAAAACCTATGAACAATTTACTCAAATCTCAACCCAAGTCCCCAAAACAGACCTAGTCCTTGTAGAGCGCGAAGCAACTCTCGGGTCATCCCATCTGGGTAACGCCCAACTTCAATGACTCAAGCACATTAGCACAAGAACTTTCAAGAATGTCGAAGCCCTTTTCTCTGTAGGATTAGTATGTTGTTTTTCTAATTACTGTTTTTAGAATGTATATTGACATTTTAATACCACCTTGAAAGGTTTTAAATGAGAACCCTGGAATGTGAAACTTTCGTTTCCCAAATAGGCGGTTTTTTTTCTATAAATGGATTCGGAAGATAGCATCGCTCATAGTGCAATAATAACCTTTCTCTAGTTACATCATCTCTCATTTCAAAGGGCAAACCTTACAGCTCGGCAAACTACTACCTTCTTCCATCTCTATCGCGTCTATCCTCTCTATCTTGCCAAAAATCGCTTCAAGCACAGCTTTATTTCAAATTCTTTCAACTCTGTCAAAATGGACGTGTTTCAAATCATGGGGCCCATTGCCATGATAATACTATCTATTTCTGTCACATGCCATGTAATCGAGGCATGTCGTAGTTCCAAAAATTTGATGCCAACATCACTGGAAATAGCTCACCCTAACATACGACAGAGTTTCGTATTATCGAAACGTATCAATAAGCTGGAACGCAGGATAGAATCTTCCGAGAGAGCTTTCAACCTCAGCAGAGTACGCCCTTATTAGGAAGTCGGAGGCAATCATCAGGTTCTAAGCGACATTATTATGATTGATTCGATTCAGCAGAAGATTCAGGTTCAAACTCAGTTTGCTTAGCTATTCATAGTTTAGTCTATACAGTTCAACTTTGGCGACTCGGGGTGTCAACAGACGCGAGCTTGTGGCAAGCTCGCGTCGATCTCCTTATCTAATTTAGCCAAAATTCCCAATATTTTGATCGTTGGACTACCTATTTGGTCTCGGACGCAGTGGAATTTGTATTCTTCTCTATATTCTTCTCTAGCTCAGACATAATTTGATTCTTGTTCCACACGATCTGGTAGAAACTCGTATAGATTTTTTCCTAATCGAGTCAAAATATTTTTCTTATGCTGGAAATTCTCGAGACACAAAACCGAAATCAAATCTATCTTTTCATCTGATCGATTATGAATTCTCCCGTTTCTGTTCCAACATTCTTTTCAGTCAACCTTGGCTGAAAAAAATCTATATCAAATCAGCTAGCATCCATTCTTAATATATAATGTTTTTTCTTTCTTATACGGATTTCCTCTGTTACAAAAACACAAATAAATTTGTCGTAAAAATATAATCTCTACATTAAAAGTTCTGGAACGGTTCCGAGATGATTATCAACTCCAGCTCGTAATTGAAAAGTACGACAAGAAATTAGTTTGCCTCGCGAAAAGCCAGAATTTTGAATGAACTACAAAATGGGACACGAACAGGCAGGAGGTTCAGTCCTGCCACAATATTTTCGCGTATCATATATATGTCCTCAATAGATAAGACAAGTAACGACAAAACTGTGAATTACCGCACCCATTTAGTTTTGTCTCTTCGGTATAGCGGTCCCAATGTAATGTTTTGTAAGTCTCCCCTGCTGCCTGAGCAAGAGATGCAACGTCGCCTCCCCACATCATTCACCATTGTCAAGCTCACTAGTCAAATTAACTCAATTCAACATGACAGATATCGCGCGCTTCCTAGATGACGAATATTGCGTCAACGCGTTGCTCCAAACTTGCAGACGGCTTTACTTACTGCTAAACGAGTTTCTCTATGAGCTGAATGTGCGCAATCCGCGCGGCTGTGCCCTTGAATGGGCAGCTAAAAATGGGTACGAAAAATCAGCATAAAGTGTACTAGAAGCCGGAGTTTCTCCAAATGCTTTTGTTTTTGAAGAGTAGCTTCCAATGGCACTTGCTTGCATTCATGGACATGAGGCTATTGTGGATTTGTTGATGGACTATGGAGTCGATCCAAATTTCAATGGAAGTTGGCTGCAGGATCCTTCTTATGAGCCCCAGAATGATAACGAAGGCTGTCCGCTTATATTAGCTGCTGGTCAGGGACACGAAAACATTGTTAAGCTCTTGATCTCTCGTGGAGTCCATCCTGATATTCGCTCTTTACGTATCGATAATATTGATATTTCTGGCCTTGCAATCGCGGCAAGGAACGGGCATCTTTCAGTGGTCAAGCTACTCCTAAAACTTGACTGTGACCCTAATATCGAGGGCTGGTTCGGATCGAATATTCTAGCTGACGCGGCTTACGGGGGGGTATTTTGAAGTTGTTAAATTCTTGCTTGAGACACATCCTGAAATAGAAAGAACCGGAGCTGCTAGTTCAGCTCTCGCAATGGCAGCTGAGAAAGGCCATACATCGATAGTAAATCTTCTCCTGGCGCAAGAAAAGGTTCCGACAGCAGCTATGATAGGATATCCTCTCGAGTCTTTGATTCAGGCAACAAAATATGAGTATCATTTGATAATTGAGAGTCTCCGACTTTCAATGGATCTATCTGCGCTTGTCGCACAGAGTGAAATCGACGACGAGTGCCAACGGCACCTTCTTCTGATCAGCGCCGCATGTGGCTGGAATAACTTGGTGGAAGATCTGCTTCAGCGCGGTTGTTCAACGGATTTTCTTCACACAAATCGGTTTCTCTGGAGTATTAAAGAAAAATCTCCGCTCCCGCGGTGTCTCTATCGTCAACAATTTCCATCATCTTTGGCTTTAGCGGCCCATCGCGGCCATTATGACACTGTTCAGCTTCTGCTAAACTATATAACGGAAGAACGTCTGCAGCTTTTGCTAAACGAAAGGGATCCAACGCCACTTCTACTAGCAATTGACGGCTGTCACGAATCCATTATCGATATACTCCTCGATAAGAATACAGATCCGAATCATCTGACTGATGGCCTCATACCGGTCTTTTTCAAAACTGTTTATACCCCGGCAATACTCGAAAGGCTGTTTAAAAGAGAGGCAAACCCTGCCCTAGTGGCGGGGCATTTCTACAATTCCCAGAAAGAATCTCTCTTTGTGCAGACGCTGGCAGTTGGAAACCTTGATACGGTTAAATTTCTACGATCCTTGTCTAATTTCGAAGAGTCCATATTGGCCAGAAACTCTTCTCAAGTGTCATTTCTTGAAGCAGCTGCCGACGGAGGAGCATTGGTCATAGAAAATCTCCTTGACAATGGCTATCAAGTTCTACCGGGCAATTTTGAGGTCGCTAGAACCTTGCAGATTGCGCTTTCCAAAGCAGATAGTGCAATTTTGTCCCTTCTTTTTGAGAGACAGCTTATTGGGAACTTGACTTTAATCCATGATACGAGCATTCTGGCATTGGTTGATTCGCCAAGTCGGGATTTGGCTGCTATGGCCGTTACCCTCGACATGCTCCTGGTGCAAGGAATCGAAATGGAGACCAGGGAGCGAGAAAAGTCGCCCCTGCATGATTTATCTTTGAGGCATGATAGGGTGGTCCTGTTTAAGCTCCTATTGGATCGGGGAGCAGATCCTTTACGGAAGGATGGAGAATACGGCGATACCCCACTGACACAAGCATCGAGGACCGGGAGCAAGGAACTACTCCGCATCATGCTCAAAAGCCTAGAAAGTCGCAGCATTCCGCTTGGGAAGTCACAGGCTGAGCTAGGGCGAGCCGAACAAATGGCGGAGTCAGGATTAGAAAAATCGGTGGAAGTTGATGTGCGGCCCCTTCTACGTCGATTTTATTGGCGCAAGCGGTATCAAAATTAATATAACGTAGCCTGGAATGACTTACGCGCCGAAAAATCTGTCCTCATTTTACAAGTCATTCTATGTATCGTAGAGTCAACATACGAGCAGCCTCCTGTTCGGCTCTTTTGTACTCCTTAGACTGCGGCACGGTTTTGGATTTGGTCTTAATATGCTAACCAAAACCAAAACTCTTCGGCTTGCGGTCTTGAGATCTTAACCAAAATCCAACCGCAGACTAATCATGCTCCAAGCATCCAAATATTTAGTAAGGCGGGAAAAAAGTCAATGTAACCCGTTTTTTCTATCAACTGGTCCTGGAATTGAATCTACAGAATAATCATTGGAATACATGGACATCGATCATTGTGGTAGACCTTCGGGGAGGCCAAAATAATTACTGTATACTGAAACAGAAGAGATAGAAACAAGTCCAAAGAATCTGACAAATAATAAAAAATAACTATTGTCACTGGCATTGAGACATTCTATAAAATATCTGTATTATAGCTGCCCGTCGATTCCCAGTTGAAGAATTCTATCTTGGATACCGGCTTTAAAAAATATGAAAAATATTTCCATCTGCTGTAAATAGAATTTGGATTCAAAAACCGGAAATTACATTACCTTATACTCCCCCAGATAAAAATTTTTGACAACTAAAAAAAATCCCGGACTAGAAATAAAGATTCATCTGCAAGTCCGCAGTCGTCTCTTGCTTCCAGTCAATCCAAAGGTTTGGACTGACTTCATAGCACATATTTGATAACTTACAAAACAAAGAATCACGATCTAAAATGTATATAAAGAACAAATCGCACGATTTCAAAATTCTAAAATCAATATTCTCTCCGCATCAGCAAGAAAACGACCACTATCACCTCCCACTCAGACAACTAAAACAATTCGGCGATGAATTGCCCCAAACACAGTTACAACAATATATCCGGAACCGAAACATGTGCAAATCCAAACTGCGAACCAGACTTTTTCTCTTGTTGTATAGAAAAAATAATACAAAACCATAGAAAAATCAAAACATCTTAAACTCGATCGCTTCTAATACAGCTTATATAGGAGTCTCTAATTCGTTACTCATCTAGACATTAAAGGGCTTGTTGAATACATCGGATACCTATCCGTAAGTACTGATAGTTAGTCGGTCGCTGCATAGCTTTGTAAGAAAACGACCACGGGCACTAGAATGAATTTATATAACTAAAGAAGGCTTCGCTATCCAACAGATCATCCAATATGGTCTAGTGGTCCACCTTCCGATATGGTGTAAATGGGGGACCCGGTGAAATGACCACGATATGCCGTGGCCTTTTGGAGGGAAAACCATGGTGTTTCCACGCCGACGTCTTTCATAGAGAACGGCGCTTCTATCGTGACCTGGGATAACACGTGTGACGCTAAACCCAAGTTGGATTAGAGGAGATGGAACCATCGTCTTATTGGTCGAGCGCCAGATCTATAGAGAACGGCGCTTCTATCTTGAGTCCTACCGAAGTATTCAAAAGAACCCTTCAAGACTTCGCCTTCCTTTGCGGACCCTTTCATCTTTAATCTGTTCTTTCACCCTCTTTATCTCGTCATTTCAGATATTCCCAAATCGCAAAATATCTTCTTTTGATTGGAATTCGTTTATTAACAAACCTGACACCGAAGTTGTCGCCGATCTTGCAAAAGGAACGAGAGAGAAAGTGCAGAAAGCTCGAGGTTTTTTCTTGAGATTGGCTTCAGATACCCTACGGCCAAGAAAACATTGACTAACCGACTGATAGATTTACGACGAACCTCAAGCCACCCAACTATATACACTGGCTGAAACAGAAGAATCTTACGCTGAGAGTCATTGAAGAATATTTCCGATGGTACTACGAAAATCATAAATTGGAATTTAAGTCGGTATTCCTCACCATAATACGGTACTGGAGAATATAGATTTGTGAGGAGACTGACCGTCTACTACAACTCGATCTATCCCGGAAAATAATATATATAAGTCTCAAATATTCTCAGTATTCAGTTTTATAGTTTCGCAGCTAATTTTCTCAGCTCGTATTGAGTCTCAGCAATAAATAGAGTCTAGACAAAACTGTAAAGAAACAGCCATCTATCAATATTGATAATCTTTTGTTCACTATATAGTATCTACTAGCCGTATACAATTTGAGCTTTCCGATCTTTTGTATCTTTCTGCAGTTTAACTCTATCCGAAAGATAATATACTCTAGTACAGCTTGTCCCGGATACCTGATTGAATCTAATATATATAGAAAAACGGGAGATATTTTGAAATATAAAGATATAGAGTTCTTTATAGTCAAGTATCCTGAAGATTCTAGTCGGCGGGAGCTGTTTCTGAAAATAAAGTACCGACTGATCAAAGAAAGAAGAAATATAGGAAGAGTATAAATAATACAAAAATACTGCGGTCAACAATATTCCTAATCAGATTTAGTCCTATCTTTATATATACTGAGCGGAATAACAATCTTGGTCTTTGTATTATTTAAGATATTTTTATATTCGTTTTCGAAGATAATATTTTTGATAGTCCCGATATCAAATATCCGCGGGATATTTGGTACTGGACAGAGATACCAGAATATCGCTTGAGCGTTCCTATCTATTTCAAGAAATATCTTGGAGATATCTGTATTTTCAGAGGTACCACGCGCAGCGAAATATACAGTATTATTACGGATCCAGTGAAATCCTGGAAATATAGACAAGTAGAGGATTTGGAGAAGACTGCTAGCGGTCAAACTGGTTTTAAGAATAAAAAAATATTTTACAAATATTGCAAAGAAACAGCCGCAGAAATCAGTAAGTCCAAACAATATACTATAGTACCAACCGCAAAGCTTGAAATTCACTGACCATATCTCCAGAACACCTGGATAAATATTCACGAAACATCGTTATAGAATATAACAGCGGAAAATCGTTTGCTAGTTATATCAGTATAAGAGATAACGTCCAATCTGTTTTTATAGAAACACCGGCCAGAGATACTCTGCTGAATCTTGTATATAATACAAGTCTCACACGGGATATCTCGGTACCGAATAATTTTACTGTAACAGAAAAGAGAAGTATTGAAATTGACCCTGAACTGGTATATCTAAAAAAAGAGACCGGGAAACTGCGCCGCGCTCTTTATCAGAATTTTCGTCTGTTGGAATTGGCTAGACTGGCTGGAGATCTATATTATTGTCAATTGCGGAATTTCCAAATTTCTATCCGAATATATCGAAAGTGTCTCTACAATTCCAAAAAAAAGAAAGTTCGAAAAGTCTTTTTTGAAAATATCGGCAATAATATTATCGCCGCAAATCGCCAAAAAAAACCGATTATATTTACTGCTGATATATTCCGTATACAGTCTGAAAAAAAGAAACTCGCGGAATTCGAATTCAAAAACCGGAATACGGCCGATATCACCGCCGCAATTCTATTTGAAAAGAGAATTAGATTATTAGAATTGAGATTGCAGCTAGAAAAACTGCAGATATCCAGAGAACTGTACAGAAAAATAGATTTTGGCAAATCAGAAATCGATCGGATTATTTCCACCAAAATCGAAGAACCGATTTATATTGATTGGAAAAACAAAACTGGTCTTGAATATCCAGTCTGTATTGGAATACCGATACTTGATCCAGCTATACAAATATTTTTTTATTCCCGGAAGAATTCTCTTCAGCGCTATTTCGAATCCTATAAATTACTATTGTTTTTCGGATATAGTGGTCGATATTGCGATATCCCAGAATACAGCTTTATTTGTATTTTATTTAATGGCTATAAAACTTATTTAAAGAAATACCATTTAATTTCTCTTTAACCAATTATTTGCTCTTTTTTGTTTACTCGCGTATATACTCTCCTTTTTTTTTTCTCGATTGTCTTATAGAATATTACTATATTATTGCTTGTTTATCCAATCTTCTGAAAATAATCGGATAACAAATAAACACAGACTCTATAAATATTTATTTTTTGTTGTTCTAGAAATTATTTCTATATCAAATTTGATATATCAAATTCAGATTTGATATAGTTAATAAAAATTGATTGTCAAACTATACTATACTGTAAATATTAGTTCAGATCTAGCGCGTATTTATTCTTTCTAAAACCTCTCCAATCTCTATTGGCCTTGATTATATCGTGGTAAAAAAATATATAGAGCTATTGTAGATAGAGATAGTTTTGGTTTAAAACTATTTTTTATTCCATAGAAAATAATACAACCGCCCTCTCTACACTTGTCTAACACTTGGCTTGGGATAAGAATCTTCAGGATAGCTAAGTCTTTCTCTATTTTAGCCAACCAATTAGATTGTAGATCGACAAATTTTGTGAACTCAGTAGCCGCAGAAACACTACAAAACAAAAACATTTCTTTTTTCACAATATCACAGAATATAATTCCAGTCAGTTCTCCTAGAAGTGGCTTGTATAATATATAGAAGTTATCAGATCTTATTCCAAAAGTCTATCTGCAGACTTCTGGCGATTGCCAGATTATATCACTATTATTTCCGATAGCTGTATAATATTCGGCTGAAAAAAACTCTATAGCCATTTTATTGTTAATAGCTGTATTATCTTCGACTGTATTATCTTCGGCTAAAGAAAGTTCTATATCAATCCCATTCTCGGCTGTAGCAGCTGTTATCCTTTGTAATACAGAACTTTGGAAATTCTGAATATACTGCCGGATTGTATCTCGATTTTTATCTGTTTCAAAACCAAAAAAAAAAGATTTGAAAGTATTCCGTTTGACAGCAAATATTGTTACAGTCTCTTGTACTAGTTGATTGGACAAATATATATTATCTAGATATAGATATTTCTGATCGTGGAAAAAGTTTTCGGTATCTGTTATACCACAGCGGTTTTCCAAACACCAAAACTCGGATCTATTCTATATCTGAATCGAATCCAGCCCTGGAATAGACCGGAGATCCATCGAAAAAAGAACTGACGCGATATAAACGGTCAGTTTATTCAGTTTGGACTTATTACAGATAAAAAGCTCTGGAGATCGGAGACAAGAGACAAATATACAAATAACGATAAGCTCTGCTCTATCTGGCCGAGCTCCGATAGACCCTGGAAAAACAAATCCAATTCGGCTGATCAGATTTCGAAAACGCTTCCATATTTCAAAGATATCGAGGTATTTTGCTCTGGAAGCGCGAGTGAAGCCGAGCGGATAACAATCGGTCAATCCACAGAAATTGTATATCGCAAAGAGATAGATCTGTCGATAGACAGACCAAAAACTATACGGATTTGGAGTTTGTCTTTCTATATAATTGTTTTCTGAATATTGAATCGAAAATATCCGATTTTCCGACGGTATATAGTATCGAAATATAGTCTGGTATATAGTTCCTTTGGAATTTGAAGACAGAATCCTTTTTACAATATCGGTTATTGTCTTTATATATTTTGTATTCTCAAGAAAAATCTTGAGCGATAAAATTATTATAGAGTAATTAAGACTAGTATCTAGTATTTTTGCCCGAAAATTTAAATCATCTATATATCTGAATATATTATTCTGTTCGAATATTTCTCGAATATATTGGCGGTCAGCTAGAGACAGGACAGAATACCGTTCTTGTAATTTTTCAAGGGTTCGAAGATCGAGTAAATACGGGTTGTTACAGATAATCTTATACTACACAGAGAATATTTCGGATAGAGAATCGGAAAGTTTTTTCTACAGATTAGTTACTGGTTTTAGCTAAAGTAGCTGTAATTCTTATTTCTGGATATTTCAGACTTGTCAGATGGGTTCCTATATACTATAACATCTACAAAACAGGAAAACAAAGAAGCGAATCTAGCCGCTCTCCAAGAAACCGAATCTTTTGATGGTTTATTTTGGATTTATATATCCGATTGAACTCGCGATATTTATTTGGTAACTATCTGGCAAACCACTCTCCCGCAGAAACGTTCTCTTCCAGTTGCTGATAATGGCGAACGTTTCGGAAGATCTCTCCATCACTGAAGATATAGTATCTTTTATTGGATTCCCGGAGTCTTCTACGGCATTCGGGATTTAATTTATCTTTGTCGTATATTTCGAGATTCCACCATAAGTTATTGGATACAAGCCATACTTTGGCCGTCTCTATTCTGTATTTCCCCTGGAAACAATAAAGTTTTAAACCATCTGGTAAATTGATCTCTTTTGGATTATATCGATCCAGCTCTTCAATCCTCTGTTGCGATAAACTGATTTTGTATAGGATCTATATATCAGAATCTTGTCGACGATATCTCTTATTGTCAAATCGATAGATTAGACGGTCTATACTGGTTTTATCAAATACTCTAGATCCAAGAATATCGATCTCATCAAAAATAAATTTGTCAAACTGCTTGATCCTTATATATCCAATATACACCGAGAGTAACTGGGTAGCAATAGATTGCTCTTGGTTATTGAAGTCTATATAGTGGAAAATATTACAGAAAAAACAAGTATCTTTTGGAGTATTTATTTATGGTACAAGCTGTGAAACTATAGTTTATCGTACGAATATTTCGATCGGAAGATATTTTGGAAGTAGGGAAAATCATGGTCTATTATACGAAAAATACTGTTATACGAAAAGGGCAATCGGAGGAACGGGGACTGTATACGATAGCTTGGAAGTAGAAAAAATTGTGGTCTATCGTACAAATAGTACTGTTGTACGAAAAAGACAATCGGAGAAACGGGGGCTGTATACGATAACTTGGAAATAGAGAAAATCATAGTCTATCGTACAAATAGTACTGTTGTACAAAAAGAGCGATCGGAGAAACGAGGGCTGCACAGAATAGCTTGGAAGTAGAGAAAATCGTAGTCTATCATACGAATAGTACTGTTGTATAAAGAAAACGATCGGAGAAACGGGGTCTGTACACAATAGCTTGGAAATAAAGGAAACTATAGTCTATCGTAAGAATAACCCGATCGGAAGAACTAGAACTGTATACAAAAGTTTTGGATTAGAGAAAATTATAGTCTATTGTATAAACAGCTCGATCTGAAAATAGTTTGGAATAGAGAAAGTTATAGCTCGTCGTGGAAACCAGAACCTGATATCTGGAATCAGAGAAATCTACAGTCCATTGTACGAACAGCTCTATTGGAACAACAACCAGAGCTGAGAAAACTTGTATATATTGGAAGCTTATCGCTATAAAAAAACAGAAATATAATTATTCGAACTATTATATAACAGTATAAGATATATAAGCTCTTCCAGTTTGTTTGAAATATTTATTGATTATACAGATGGCTATCTAAATCTATCTCAAATCTTTGTAACTTCGATATCCTTTGCTATTATCTCCCGAGCCAGTTGTATATATAGCTTCAAACAAAACGAATCTGGAGATAGCTGGAGAAAGTTATACTTTCTAGAGATCAATTATCTTTCTCGGTTTTTTTAGAATAAATTTATAGTATCTTCAATAAACTCCGTACTGAGTCAAATTTTGTTGCCTCGATAAAACCCGAGATATTCGAGGACTATGGTTCCGAAAGCGAAGTATTATTGTGTAGAAAGTTCGCAGATTCGAGAGACTCTATAATCATTCGGTCTACTGTCTTTATATTATTTTGCCAGTCTCTTATATTCTTGTTTGCAAATATAGATTCTTCTATTTTGTCTGTAGTCTATAAACTTCAATCCAAATTCAAGCTTGAAATAGTATCTACCAATTTTTATAGCTCCAGCCACCGAAAGTAGAATATTGTCTGAGTTGATTTCGCTATATATAATTTTGAAAGTATTATAGATATAGTGGATTCCGATAAGCATCTTCTTAGAAAATATAGCTACTTCAAATAATTGAAGCCGACCAAAAAAGGTACTGAAGAACTGAACCAACGAAATATCCATAATCTTATACAAAAAAAAAATTTGATTGTTATAGTAAAATATCTCTTGTAAATATACGAAATTTCTGTAAGGACTGGTTATAATCTTGGACAGTTTATTTCGCGTTGTGTTAACTGATTTGATTATTCTCTCTCTGAATAAAGAATCGTTTGTATATATAACCTGGCCAGGACCGGCTTAATTAAACTTAAAGTTTTTTCGATAACGTTTCCAAGAAGCTTCAGCAGACTTTTGGAGAATTGGTTGTCTTTGAAGCTTAATACTTTTTTTGGTACTTTGAACACTGGGCTCAACATCGGCTAGCTTTCTCTTTCTATAGCTTTCAGGGCCGGAGAATCTAGAGACGCGATTCTGTAAATTTTTGCTGACTAGTATTATTGTGTATATCCTCTACTTTGGACACTTTCCTGGACAAAAAAAATCTCTGCTTTTAAATATTGGCGGAGAACCATAAGTATCCCCGTGGGAAAACCGTGGTCTGTTATATATTCAAATAAAAAGCACAGAAATCTCTTTTTACTTTTCCCCAAATCAATAAAATTATAATTTTTGAGATTTATCTATATATTGTCGCAGATATAGCAGTCTGTCTTGTTATCCGAAAATATCTGGTTATTATCTTGAGATTTATTCTCAACTCTACTGGCCCAATCCACGAATCCTTTTCAGAATATATTGTTTTATCTTTTCTTCTTCGAAGACAAAGATTCTGGAGATCTATTACCCGATTTCGGGCTATTTTGATCTTGATACAACTTGCTGCTACAGTATTATACAATATTGTAGATATTTATAATTTAATAGAGATACGGCAGCGATCAGACTTTTTGGCAACACTTTATATCGCGCTACTTTGTATATTTCTACACACAAACTTTGGTACTGCTTTGCTCTATATATCTCTTTCAATATATTACCAAATTTATACCAGTATTGGTATAATGGCAGTGATTCAAAATTTTCTACATATATTGCTTGTTTTTCAGGGCACAAGCTTCAATCTTTCACTACGGTTTTTTCAATCTGGGCTATCTGTAAACACTCAAAATTCTTTGCTTGGAATATATTCTAAGTAATAGACTATTGTTTCTATTGCGGCTTTATCACTATTTATACTGCCGTGGCTCCGTTATCGATTGTACAAACTCTGCATCAAATTGTATATTCTTCTCGGTATTTTCACGACTGTCGCAATATGGATCCATTTGAAAAAAAAACTTCAATTCAACGGATACTTTCTGATCGGTGTTCTTGGACTGTTTGGTATTCTGATATTAGTATATTTTCTTGACCAGATATATCGAAACCGTACCAAAACAGACGGTCCTGCTATCGCTGAGAAAAAAAAAATAACAGACGCCGTACGGATCTCCTTTATCCCTTGTAAATCTTGGAAAGTCCGAGCAGGCCAATATATCTATTTTCGAATTTCTGGTATACGATTCTACTCTTTTGCGGAGTCTTATCCAATAAATATACTTTGGTGGAAAGAAAATACCGCGAGTGGACAACTGAGCCGTATAATCCTGTTTGCCGAAATTCAGTCCGGATTTACTAGATATCTTGTATTTTATAAATATAGCTCTCTTCGAGTTCTTATCGATGGTCTATACGGAAATACAAAAAATATAGAGCACTATAACAGTTTCTTATTTGTCTGTACTAGGATTGGGATCACCGCACAGCTTCTCTATATCAAAGAGCTTATCGCCAAGTAGAGAAATAGCTATTGTTTAAAGAAAATTCTATTTATATGGCAGATTGAGAAAAGAGTCTATAGCGAATGGATCAATAAGTATATAGATATATTGCTCGATCTTGACAGGGGTACAGATTTTGTAAGTAATTATTTTGAACAATAAAATCCGGGCAAATCCGCTAAAGACAATAGATACTATATTGGGTTTTATTCAAATTCTCGGGTTATCCAGAAGATACAAGACTAGAATTCGAAAATAGCCGGTGTGGTTACAAATTCTGTGGAAAATCTGATATAGCTGGGATTTTAAATAATAAGTTCGAAAATTTACAACGGAAGATTTTACTAGTGGATAAATAGTTTATTCAGACTTTCAAAACTGGTTTATATTGATTTACAAATCTTATCCGATCCTTCTTTACAAAATAAATACCGTCGTATAGCCATCAAAAAAAATAAGAAAGTTGATTTCTATAAGACTGAATATCAACCGAATAAAATCTCTGGCGGATTTTGGGCTCCGAGGAAGCCCGTTTTTGAGGAAAAAGCAACTTTGAAAACTATCAAGACCGCGGCAAAACAATCAACCCGGACTTGGAAGATTTTATCTTAGCAGTTTTAAATCAATATAGAGCCACAGATATATATATCTCTTACACCACGGTTTCCCTCTTAAAACTACGAATCTTACTGAATACTATACTTTGATATTGAACTGAGGAAAAACGGATTTGTAAATAGGGAAAAAATAATCAGTTTACTATTTTTATTCTATTCACTCTTTCCAATCAATTCACTATCTTGGTTTTAGACTATATCGGATACACTCCAAGATTGCGAGCAAATTTGGTCTATTCAACTTTGAAGTTCTGCGTCAAAACAAAACCGTACTTTCCCCTGAATAACTTGGCTGGATATAAAGATTTTGTTATATATTATTGCTCAAATACTAATTCTCGACCATATATCAATTTTTTAATAAGAGTTCTATAACAGAACAACGGCCAATTCCAAATAGTAGAAAATAAATTGCTTATATATTTGAAGCTACGATCGAGACAAGACTATAATCGAGACAAACTACTCAGGGTTGTAGTCTGTGTCGATTTTGTTGCGTTTTATTGCGGTAGACAGATATAATCTCAGCTACTATAATAGATATAAAATTTCTGGGTCTGCGTTCCATTGAGATCTGCTATACCGTGACCTAGATCTATTAAAGTTAACAAAAAATTTGTCCAGAAACCCGAATTTCTTACCTAAAACATTGACGCTATATCCGAGTCGTTTAATTCTAAAATCCCTCTATCAACTGACAGCTCACAAAAATATACTGCGACGGTCTCTCTATTCCAACCGGATCCTCTCCTCCAAAGCTGAGAATTTTCGGATCGGACTTTTTTGAATTGTTCTTGGATAGCTTTGATGGATATCTGGTATACAGATACTGTATTGTAATCGGAGAGTAAAAATCCTATTGTTACAATACTTCTACTTTCCAATATTCGCTTGATTTGATTATATTCATAACTCCATATATCGAAAACAATCAACAGAGCGACTTTGTTATTAGACCACTCCATTATAAATAAATAGTATAACTTCTATTTATTTTTATTTCAAATCGATAAAAAGATTGATAATCCCTTAAATATACCCAAGAGCAGTATAGTTTTCAGCGCAGCAGTCTTTGATTTGATACAGTAAATTTGACTATACCGTACCGGCGCAGCAACTCGGCTTGACCATACTTATAAACTAGTAGATTGAGAATCACCGACGTCCAATAAATATAATTTACAAATCTATTTGGCACCGACGATTTACGTAGACGCGGACTATTTTGTGTACAAAAAAATCTCATCCTTGCTAATGTATATAAAGATTATATTGATTTTCAACGGCCCCCAATCTGGAACAAAAAAACAAAAGTACTAATACAAGACCCTCGACCAATTAGTGGTTATCCTAAATTGTTGGTCTACAAGTTCGCCCAAGTCTTTCTCTCGTTGTCTAGAACTCCAACCATAATCCTCTTGTATTCTATTATTATCTATTCCAGCATCCTGTCCCTTCTCTCTCTCCCCTCCCGGAAACATTTCGTCCTTATTGTGGCCGTATTTCTTACAATCAATTTCTGTCCAAGAAACTGATATCGAATTCGCTGTCTGTCGCCGAAGCCGATAGTGATTCCAGTTTGCATCCCAACTTTTGTAATATCTCCGTAACTTCGAGAACCCAAAAATTAAGAAATTCAAGATAGTATTTTTTGATCTTCTCCAAGATTGTTTTCAGGATATCTACCCTTATTATATTAGCGTATCCCTCGGAATTACGGATAGCAGTATAGTACTTACTCTAATTGAAATGTTTCCTATTTTTCTCGGTACTGATCGAGAAACTTCTGGAATATAAGAATATTCTCAACTTCGGATACCGAGTTTGCAATAAAATATACAGAATTATCATTCTCCAAAAAAAGAATATCAGAAATAAAAAACGGTTTCTCTTCGATAGACAGTAGCGGTGGAAAACACAGAAAATCTCTATCGTATACTGGAAATAGAGCAGAATCAAAAAAACTCTGGAACGGTTCAAAATCGAGAGACTGATCTATATTTAGAAAATACTGGAATTGCTCTTCGGTAATATTCTCTATTTTTGAGATAGAAAAAGAGTTGTAAAATAAAATATTGGAAGCTTTTTTACAGTCTGGATTATATTTTTTTAAATTCCAGGGTTGTACCATTTACCACAGAAAACCATAGTTTTTGGCCGTATACGTATATACGGTATAAGAGAGAAAATCGTGGTCCTGAGCGGCTAAATTATAAGTCGGCTCCACAAAAATTATAGATCTATCATACCTGTAATCTCTACAGTGAATTCGGATTCTAATATAACATCTCCAAAAAATCGAGTAATTTCCTCCGATATAACCAATCTGTCCGTTATATTTTTGCCCGCTTTTCTTTCTGTCTTCTCGGATAACTATCATATTTATAATAATAAGAAACACCAAATATATTTAGAATACTGCGATTGCCGGAACCGACTCAGATAGCAAAAAAGAATTAAAATTAATATATATCACCCTCAGAAATCCAAAAACAAGCAATTTATTAGACAAAAAAGAACAATAATATTGATTCTGTAGTAATAATCATATCAAATATCTCCGATAGAAACTTCTGAGCATAGACAGATAAAATACCAAACGATCAAAACAAAGAACATAGACCAAACAGCAAAGAATCTTATAGTAAGAAACGCAATTCCTATTCTCTACACCACTAGCAGAAATATCAAATATCGATATACTTTCTTTTCTTAGAGTTACTTTTCCGTTGAATTCTACAAAAAGAACAATCTATTGCTGTTGGTATCCGATAATTTGGTGATCCAAAATTCTATTCAAATTCTTGCTGCTCAATAAACCAGTATATATTATTAGAAAAGATACTTAGACGATGGGATTTTCCACCGAAATAAATAAAGAGCCCAATATTTTCTTTAAGATTATGTACTATAAAACGGATTGGTCGATAGTATTTATAACAGTAACAACAAATATCGTCACTAGTCAGATAAAGATCTAGATTGATTGTATTCTTATAAAAATCCTTTCTTGAATTGTCAAAGATATCGATCCACTCGATAACTTTCTCGGCAGACGCTCGGCAGCGTATAGAGCCAATACACTGAAACAGATCTGAATAATATTCAGACTTGGTTTCTAACTGGAAATAGAAAGATATAGCAAATAATAAAACAATGGTTTCCTGGTATTTTTGCTGTCTGTCCGGATTTGATCGGACTAGTTTCGATAGTGTATCCATACACTCTGTATTATCTATCCGGAGTAGTCCACCAGATACAGCAACATCAAATCTGAAGTAATCATCCCGTAATCTGTCATCTAATAGCCCAAGAACTTTTTTCCAAGTACACTGCCCTTCAAATAAAGAGAAAAAAGAGCAATATATCCGCGGTATTCAACCATCGACCAGAATATTCCGGAATCGTAATACAGTATTAGAAGATAAATCAGTTGATTCCGAGCCCGTTCCAAATAAAATAAAAATATCAGAACTTGGTGAATTTGGCCAAAAATATTTTGTTTCTGAAAATACCAAATTTATAGAATTATTATATTGTCTCATCCCACTATCTTGAAATATTCCAAGACCAGAAATATCTATCGTAGAAAAAAGAGAGAGAACTGCAGATATAGCTCGAGCCCTATTACCGGTTAGATTAAAATATTCCTTGGAATTGGTATACTTATACTTGCCATAGAAATAGCTCAGTTTCTGTATCTGATCGTAGTCTTCCATATACTTTAAATCGTCAGTAATTTATAAAGCAAAAATTTGAAATCTAAAATACCTGGCTCTGCTCGGTAGAATACTGATCCATTATAGTTTGCGAAGATAAACGACGCGCTATCTTTAATTTTATTTGCAATCACTACAATCTTATTTGATAACAAACAGTTTTGTGGAGTATCGAATATTCTACTAGCTTCTGTATAATAGTCTTTGAGAACTTGCTCGAGAATCTTGATATTATAAAAACCGTCGGATAGCCAAAAGCCGAGCAAGTATTTTCTGCGAGTTGGTGCCAGAACTTTTCTAGCCAGCTTCTGGAAAAGGGATTTACAGAATTCAATCTCCATTCTTAGTATAAAATTTGAAAGAGAAATCAAACCACCAGAACTATATCCAACAGTCAGCTCGATCAGATCTGAGAGTAGAAAACCCTCGCCTAATATCTGCTGTAGAATTGCAAGATTTTCAAGTGGTATAATTCCTTGCGGCCCTCCGCTATCGATGCTCAGAACACGAACAGCAGCTGTAGAAGATTTTAGACGAACTGTCAGCGACTTTTTGCTCCCACAGAGGGGATATATAGATATTGTGAATTTCTTCTCTTGACAGCATAATATAGCGCCGAATATTTGTATACAAATATTGTATACAGAGTACCCGTACGGTATAGTATACTCAGGGCTGTATCTGATACAAACCAAATATATACAATTGGAGCGAAACTATATCCAATAAGAGCTCTGGATCTTGATATTGTCTAAATAAACCGTAGATAAAACAGCAGAATTCAAGATTATAGTCTCAAAAAGATTATACAAACTGTTTTCAATTCTATTGCACTGAAGTTTTATAAGTTTATCCGTACTATAAATCTCCCGGTAAATATCGAAGTATATTTTGTAATAAATACGTCGAAAAATCTTTTGTGGACAGAATCCTATTATAACTTAATAAATATTCTCAATATTTGGGAGCTGATAAAACTAACAGTGTATTCCGGATAGATATATATCTATAAACAGAGCAGATACGATTTGAGCAGAAATTCCTTTATAAAAGATTCTACTTCTTCCGGCCAATAGAAAAAACTCTTTAAGATATAAGCCAAATAAACTGTTAAGTGGATTTGTCTGTCTCGTGGCAGCAATAAAATCGAATTTCGTCAACAGACTGGCGCAAAAACTCTGGATAGCCAATGTAAATATATTACTCAGATATATAGCGGAAAACAAAACGTATTTTTGCAGACAAACAAAACAAATATTATGCAGTTGTCTGGTAATTTCCGTGTTCAACAAAAGGAATCGTGTATTTGGAGATAGTTCAGCTGAAAAAAGACGACAGAACCGAATATCTGCAAATATTTCATAAAATATATCTGTCTCTGCACGAAGATCGAAGAGTAGATTTTTCTCTTCAAGTATATTATTGGTTGCGTTTTTTCTTTCTCTAGTTACGATTATAATCCTTGGGCGGACAGTACGAGACAATAAAAAACCAGAGCCAATATTAGCCTATATTAAAAGCAAACTCTTAACTGTATCCAGACTACCCAGATTATCGGCAAATATACAGACTATATTCACGAATAGAAAAATCAGACGATACAATAAAAGATTATAGAGACGAGAAGAAAATAGAGATCCAAATAAAAGGAGTTGATCTTGATGGCAGATACGCGGATCTGTGTATATTTCTTGTAGATTGAGGACAGTCGGATTACAGTCGGCAAAGAATTTTGGATATACGGAGTACAGAAAACGATTGTCAACACGGATATTGAGATTATTCTTCTGTCTTTGTTCTCTGTATTGGCTGTCGCACAGTTTTCTCAGTATTTTCTTTTTCAAACGGCGCCCCAGAAAAAGAGTTATCTGAGAAAACTGCTTAGAGATATCAGACAGATCTTGAATTATATATAGTAGCCGCTATCTATAGCTAAACAATGGCCCTGTCTCCCCCTGCCAAAACTCAAGCCACGACAAATAATTGTATTTAGCTATACTCAAAATGAGTTGCGCAAGTCATTATACAGAAATATTTTTTTCTTTTATAGTTACTTCTATATTCTTTTCAAATATTGAGGATATTGTCTTTTAAAACCGTGGTCTCTAAAAACCGTGGTCTCTAAAAACCGTGGTCTCTGAAAACCGTAGTCTCTGAAAACCGTGGTCTCTAAAAACCGTGGTCAATAATATTTCAATTTCTAGTCTAAGAGAATAATTATAGCAATCTGAAGAAAATCATTCAATCTGGCATTCCTATACTGAAGTATACAGATACACCGTGGCTATTGAAATCTATAAACCTATAGGGATCTCCGGCGCGGCATTAGCAACCCCAGTTCTAGATTCCCAATCCGCAGTCTTTTGTGACAGGGTAGAAAGACTTCCGCTATTTGGAGATAGTCTATAGTATATACCAGTTACAGTCACCGCTATCCAATTCAGATCTTTTGGTACTAATATACTCTGTACTTCAATCGCTATAAATTTGGTATAGCACAATACGTACGAAATACTCTCTATATCACAGAAAACGGATACAACTCTTTAAAATATCAGCAAGAGATTATCCACAGTAAGAAATAATATTATCTTCGATGGTTATCCGTATTCGTAAACTCAGCGACTGTCTTTTCTTTGACTACCGTAAGTCTATTCTCTGGAATACCACAGATTTCAAGAACTTTATCTGTACAAATCACAACAAAAATTGTGGTATAGTTTCTCTGTCTATAATAAGTTTCTGGCAATAAATCCTAGAGAGAAGCTAATATATTCAAATAGACCGGCTTGTAGTTTGAGATCTTGGAATTCTGGGAGAAGAAAATCGACTCGCTCCTCTAGTAGAGAATAACACAGAAATCCCAAAAGATATATATAACTCGAAATTACTCCGAAGATAATAAGAATAATATTGAATAGATATATCTCGATTGTTGCTCTTTTGTCCAGAGCGAGTACTCTAGCTTAAATATACGAATACCAAGAGACAGAGAACCATAGATCCGCTGTACCAATCCAATCTAGCCCCACTGTAACAGCGATAGCGTCTGTCTCAAAAAAGAGCTTCTGCAAATCCCTCATCGGTTTGCGACAAAATCAACGGTCTTTTTGCAATATCAGAAGATAGCACTGGAATTTGTGGAGCAAGATTACTTACACGCAAAAAAATATTTTTCTCGCTTTTTTCTTGACTCTGTCCGCTGTTCTGTATTTCCCAACAGAAAGATATATATTATAAATAGCGGTCAATTGCTTCCAGTTCAAGTCGGAATAAAGATAACGAAAATTTATTAAGAGACGTATTTCTTCGAGTAACTATTTCGGCGACGGAACTGTATTTATTTTGAACTGATTTGATTCTTGTATAAATTACAACTCTGTTGATATTTTATATCCATAAATTTGGAATAAGATCGGTATTCTGTCTTCTGAAAAAATTTCTAGCGTTCAATTCGGCTATTCCGGCTGGATTGATTGTAATAAAATATATATATCAGTAATCGGGGACTGGATCTATATAGGGCGAACTGTTGAGCAAAGACTGAAGAATTATATTTATTCAATCCGATTCGCAGATTCTGGTCTCGAGTTTCAGATCCAGTGGCAAATAGAAAGAGCCTATACTGGATATCCAATACCAGAGCGGTCAGGTACAGAGATTTATATACACTATTAACAAAGAGAAATAGTATAGAAAATTGTTTGAAAATACTCTCGTCGCTAATACTCGGAGATCAAATTTAAGTAGATAGTAAATACAGAAATAAATTACACTAACACTGGAATGGATAAAGTATAAAAACCAAAACGGAAGTACCAATCTGGTAAAACAACTACTACTATAGTAAACCAGTTATATAGACTGTAGATTTTATATCTACCAATAAATTCAGAATATAATCGCGATTGCAGATTACTCTGTTATCACAGACCACAATATACACTAATACAAACCACTCCAGGTAAATCAATATTCTAGACTACTGAATTTGGCTATTCAGATTTTTGGAGTTGGATCCGGTCTCAAAACTAATATAACTGTACAGTGACCGAAAATTAGCGACTGTCGGGGTTCTCGAGTTTTGGCTAGAGTATAGTCACGCCACGGATAAACCCAATACGACGATTATTTTAGGGTAAGATATTTGGCACAGTGATAAAGATTTTCGCTATTACCATCATTGTGGACATCATCCCTTTCCCTACGAAGAGTCTATAGCCAATCGATTGTCCAACAGCGCTAATATAACGCTGAAATATCTACTATTTGAAAAATATCGCCGCCTCTAAATAAAATATCCGGTATAATTCACAATTCCACGTAGACGATACAGTAATATATCTCGTGGATACTACTCTTGTATCGGTATATTCCGTAGATATCAAATTTAAGACTTCCTGAGATTAGACTGCAGTATATCTCAAAACGGAATTATAGACATTTTATAATTGTCTATATATACACGTGACTGAAGACAAGATATCGGATACCCCATTTGTTAGACTTTTGTACTTTCTCCAATAAAGCACTAACACTCCAAACCATATCTTCCTTGTCAACAACAATTCTGGAAGATATAATAAAATAGCTATCTTACGGTAGATTCCCCCCGGTTTGTAGAAATATCTTTATCATCTTCAATCTCTCCAAATAGAGGACTCTAGATGGTTTCAAGAAAAAGAATATCTATCTATTTGGTTTGCTTCTCTGGAAATAGTATATACCACTATCGTAATTCTCTTAAAAACAAAAGAATTTTGTCGTACGGTTACAAATATCCGAAACAAGATTTCTGAGATTCGCAAAATGTACTCTCTTGGAGACTCATCAATCAGAATAATCGAGACGAAAATTGATCGATGGATCCACTATTCGTCTACAGATATCGATATATTTGAGTTTCTCAGATCCACTCTAGACGATATACAGATAGTTTTCCAGATATATACCAAAAAGATCAATTGTATTATAACTCTTCAACTAAGCTGCGAATATATATAGTATTGCTTATAGATCGATATCCAGACCAAATATCTTTCCTGTTATTTTCTGTAAATACAAATAATGGATCAGAATTCGAAACAAACAAATCAGGAAACGGCAAACAGAAACGGTATATAATATTCCGGTCAAAATCGAAAAATTGGTATTCGAGAAATAATAGATAGTCCTCGAGAGCTATTTCCAGATTGTAGTGTTTTTTCAGTCTTTTCTGGCTTTTCAATATTTGAATATTGATGAATTTTGATTTTTCTCTATATATTTTCAGAACAAGACGGATTCCAAATCTCTGGTAGTGGCCAAATTCTATTCTATTGATCAATTAGATATTTAAATCGCAGCTGTCTGAATTTTATTTTACTATTTCTTCCGTGATGGAAATCCAATCCGACTCCGGATAGGAATTATATATATAATATCGTCTTATGTCCGATTTTTTTCTGTTTATTATAAGAATATAGACTCGACAATTACGGTTAGTATCTAAACTATCGATAAAAATTTTGTCAGCTCTTTTGAAAACTGCGGTTCTCTGTCGGCGGAAATATTCGGTATTTGTCTTTGCGATCTTTTGGATATCCGAAAAGTATATATCTCGAACTATTCTTTTTTCTCTCTACGGTATTGGATTGAGTTTTTTTCTAGATATTCTGGCAGTTTGAATAGCAGTTCTAGATAATTGAAAAGAAAAGTGGTATTTTATAAATCTCTCTGAATTATTCTTCTATCTCTTTTTTTAGACAGTATTAAAATTATAAATCTATTACAGTATATACGGCGGTTAGATTTACCGCGCGGTTTCTGAATTTCGTGGTAAAAAAAAGAATTTCGTGGTCTGTCGAGTCTATATAAGAACTATAGCTCTCTTTGTCTCAATATATACAGCAAAAACTATAGCTATCCCTACTAAAACAATCGGTTCTTTTATTGTAGATATTTGGATAGAAAAAAAGTCCACCGGTATTGGTACATATAGAATACCGGTTTGAATCTTCAAAGTTTTAACAAATACCAGACTATTATATCTATACTCTTGAAAAGATATTTCTAAAGTCTGAGAATACCAGTTCAGATCTATCCGCAGAGATATATATTTTGCGGATTCTTTCTGGTAGTATTGGTATATCTGCAATTCACTGGTTTGGAACCGTATTTGGCCAAAGAATAATAATTACCGATATATATAGTCTATCGTTGGAATCTATATTTGACGAATATAATTGTTATTTTGATACGGCAATATTGCTTGAGTTCGCGAGCCAGTTTATCTTTTGTCTGGAGTCGATATATTTCTATCAGATCTCGTATAGAAATCTTGATTTTTTATATTTTTCTATTGGAAACTCTCTATAGCAAAGTCTATAGATTATTTTTACGGAACTCGGAGAGAAAAATTTCTCGTATTTCGATATCCGGAAAGATCTCAAGACTGTCGGTGATATTCTTTTCTATCTAGCAACTGGATTACAGCTGTATAATAAGTTTCAAGATCTAGAGAGATACTCTACCGAGTTTTCGTTTTTTCTTCGAATCTATTTTTACTTTATTGAGAACAAAAAAACAAATTCTGCCGACTATATTACCTTACGATATTATTTATATAAAATATATCGGGGTCTCTCGAAACAAACTCTCTTTGGCGGTTTCAGCTCCCTTGAAGATCACCAATCGAGTCTCAAGTCTATAACAAATAAGAATACTGGTGATCTGCTGGAAACTCTTGGAGTGGCAATATCAATGGTTGGGAAACTGGGTGAGAATACCAGATTCTGGACAAATAACACCGCGGCTACTGTTATAGAGCCATTGAATAAGATTATAACAATCTTTATAGTTCTTCTTATACGAGATAAATCTTTCAAAAAACACCGTAGCTATCTTATAGAGACCTATTATCTTTCCAACAGACTTTGGAGGGATCTTTGCTGGTATATTTGTATAGCAGATCATAGCTCCAGATCGCTACAGCGATTTGTTATTCTATATATTTATAAGTTTCTAGAGACTCTTCTCGAAATAATACCGGTCTATAACAGATACTGGACAGTCCAATTTTCAGAGATTGCTTACTGTCTTATCAATCTTGATTCAGAAACCTCGATTTCGTAGAGATAAACTTGGATATACTGGAAAAATTGTGCAAATACTTTGAAGAAGCTAAAGTAATTTCTGTACTAGTTTTGAGTATATTCTTGGTTTTGTTTTCACAGAAGAGTTTATATTTTTCAATCTTATACAAAAATAAATAAACCCAATACAATAGTTCAGGGACAATTTGATTCTGCTCGATTGATTCACTCTTGTTCTCAAGTTTGTAGAGAGACGAGTTTCAAATATTGCTACTACCAGTATATAGAAACAATTATTTCCCATCGATTGCTGAGAGTATTGGAATTTATATTGAAAGTAGCAAATTTAACAAACAGATAACGGATTTCTAGCTAATAATATCTCAATATATTCTGAATCCCACAGCTCCCCTCGTCTGCGAATACCGTTTTTTGGATTGTCTAATCAATCCAGCAGCAAAATAAAATGGCCCAATACTATCTTTCCAATCTTGTCCCAGATCGTAGACAAAAGACTTTCCGATACCGATAACCTGAACAAATTTTTTTTTATTGTCGAGCTGGCTGCCGTTTTCACTTCTAGAATCCCAGTTTGACACTCGGCTGTAATTGTCTTTGTAAGAACCACAATATTTTGTATTGTACTGACTGTCTTCGATAGTACAGATAAAAAAATTGGCTTCCCGAGTTCTGAAGATATAGAATATATAGATATTAGAGTTTCTCGAGCTGAAGAGCTCAGAATATTGCTCTTTTTTGTATTCTGTCTAAATTTGCCTATATACTCTTCTGGATTGATTGCAAAGATTATTCCAGTATAGCAATATAGCAAAAAAGAAAATTGCTTACAGAAATACTACTGTGGAGTAAAACTATCAACAGTCAGAGTCAATATAATATTCTCACTATCCGCTGGATTAAACTGGTGGAAACCGGTATCGAACTGGTGGACGGAGAAACAAAAACTTTCCAGACTCGATTCGATTAAAATATAGTTGAGACTGCGAAAATAAAAAATAATTCGATCGCCAATATTTGTATTCAGTTGGTCCGGTTCAAAGAGTTTGACTCTATTTTCTCCAACAAGAATATAGTGTTTGTGAGTACCAAAATCGATTGAAAACTTTTTATCGATCCTGATATATATAAATCTTGGTATAGTCGAAGTAACCGAGAGATATATTCAATAGAAAATATAGCCCGGCAGAGTATAAACAGAATAATGAAGATTCTCAATATTCTTGTTTTCTAGAGCTAGAATTCAGTGGTATATCTGGAGACTCCTATGGCCCGGAAGATCTGATTCTATAAATAGCAGAACAATTCTTGGTTTTTGCTATAATTATTCCGGTGGAAAATCATGGTCTTGTAGCGGCTTGGAAACCATGGGGTTGGCCACGAAAACCATAGTCCTGAATATATATTTAAACATTGCTTACAGCTGTCAATACAAGATTCAAAGATAATACACAACATAGTATACAATCAGAATCTGGCAATACTAACAGCTCCTGTGGAGGGCACTGTTTTGTCCAGTTCAGAGATTACTGTCGTCAACTCTGCTCTTGCTCAATCTGTATCTGTTTCCACTGTCTCTGAGATTACTGCTTCTGCTCCTTCTGTTACTTCTGTCTCTGCTTCTGCTTCTGTTTCTCCTGCCCCGGCTGTCTCAGATACTACTCCTCCGCCCTCTCCAACTGTGGCTGAGAATATCAATATAAGTGACGATGGTGAAGATATGCAGGAAAGACTTAGCTACGATCAGATATTATCTCTTTTACAAGTTATCAATAACGCCGAAAATAATACTGAGACACTTAGCAGAGTACTGCACACTTCTTCTATTGTTATAGATTTCAGGGAGTTCTTGGCAGCAATTCACTCTGATAAGTGCAAAGACAAGGATAAATCCAAGACCCAAGAGACTATCAAAAATATATATTTCTAGCCAGATCCTTTATTTCACGTCTTGATTGACTATTACAGAGCTGCTGAATTATCGAAATAAGATCAATGATGATCGATATATCAATCTAGTATTCGGAGTTGACCCGAATCGACCAGTAGAGCATTCTCCAGAACGATCCAGTGATTGTTATAAGAATATATATCAACAAACTACGAATAAAATCCGGTTACTCTACAATCTATTCGCCGAAAATCCTGATTCGATTCTACAGCAAAATCCAGACACTAATAGAATTGGCGATAAGCTTATATAAACCAATGAATCGATCAAAAGAATCAACCAGGAACAGAGAAGTGATTCCGAACGTGGTATTATTCACTATATGGATCTTCTAGGAAAATAGCGGATATATCTCAAGCAATCTTCGCTGAAAGATTTACAAATCCTACTGATTGAACAATGGTGCAATAATTTCGGGTATCCAGCTGTATAGATATATCCAGTATCGGATCAGCAAAAAGGGGCTCACCCAGAAAACTCTCAGCCAAGAGACAGACTTTATATAACAAATATATCAGCAAACGATCTCCAATTTTCAACAATTGTTGGGCAGATACGGACTTTTGCTATCAGACCAAGAACCGTATTCTGTTTTGTTTGTTCAGACTATACTTTGAGTGGCGAAGAGATTTGTATAATACAATAGTTTGGCAAAATCAGTTCTTGTTTTGTGGTAATGGACTCTCAGAGTGGTATACGATTGATATCAAGTACTGCCGCTGGCGGTCAGCCGGCGCTGGATGGGGCAATACGGGAAAAGAAGCCAAGCACGACCACTAAACCAAACGAAATCAAGATCTTGCGCAGACTCGTTACCAGAGATAGTGGATATAGTTTAAGTTGGATTGCTGTTGGGAAACTATATTCTGATCGTACCAAGTTTCTATTTATTGTTGTTGGATTTTGGCACGAGAATAGTAATGGACGAACGGAAATTGGGATATCAAGATTATCTTTTGCAAATATTGTTTCTTCCAAGAAAACCGAAAGATTTATTTCGGAGAGTTTGGTAGAAGTTCCAGATTTTACTGTCAGAGAAGCTCTCAATATACTTGTATCTGGGGCAATCAGGAATTCTTCACCACCACAATTAGCTCTACTATACAAATCGTATATATACTACGGGGCCCGATCTCAGCGGTCCTATCAGTTTAATAGAATACAAACTTATACGGGACAGTCTTATACAGAACAACAATCTTTTGCAGGACAACAATTTTTTGCAGAACAACAATCTTTTGCAGAACAACAATCTTTTGCAGGACAACAATCTTTTGCAGAACAACAATCTTTTGCAGAACAACAATCTTTTGCAGAACAACCTTATAGAGAACAGCCTTATACGGAACAATCTAATAGAATATATTCTTATAGAGCTCAACTGCAGCAGTCGGTCTTCCCAGAAGCCCAGTATCAGACACTACGCGGCGTTCCACTGGCACCTCAGTTATATGGAAATTCCAATCCCCACCACCCCGCAGCCAGCCAGATTGTCTCTCAAGTTCTATCTGATAAAGAAAAAAAACTTTGATTGATAGTAGAACGCGATATAGCGGAATCGCCGCATATATGAAATTTTATTATATTATCAAGAGAGCCATTACCATCTGGGAATCTCTGTCTTCAGTATTGAATAGCTATAGTTTCTAAATATTGAATAAATTGAAATTGTTCTTATTTGTATAATACTTGGGCAGCTATTTGGCGCCTCGGCCGGTATAGAGAATAAAATAAGATAACAAAAAATATCAAAAACTAGATATAATTTTGATACAACGGAATTTTCCAAATCTCAAAATCTTATCTCAATCTGCAATCTATAGAGATTGTGATCTTGTACGAAAACCGTGGCCTTGTACGAAAAACTGTAGTCTTGTACGAAAACCGTGGTCTTATACAAAAACTGTGGTCTTGTACAAAAACCGTAGTTTTGTACAAAAACCGTAGTTTTGTACGAAAACCGTGGTCTTGTACAAAAACCGTGGTTTTGTACGAAAACCGTAATCTTGTACAAAAACCGTAGCCCGGGAAAATTATAGTCTTAGAAATTACGAATCAAAACAAGAGACTATTAAATATCTCGACTTTACTCGTTATTCGGATATTCTAGTTTGTATAATATTATACTATTGTAATTTCTTGGACCAACCCAACTCTTCTTTATTCGGAGATTCCAAAACTATAAATCAGCCAAATAATACGCCATCTGAAAAAAAACCTAAAGCTGTGTATCAGATTATTTTATTTGGAGCGTCTCAAAATATAACTCAGTATACAGTTTCTCTATTTGGCGCTCCAAAGTATACAGAACAGTTATATACCAAACAAATATCTGCTGAGAATATATCTTTTGTATTTGGAGACTCTAGAAATATATATCAGGGATCTTCTTTTGGAATTTCTCCAAATCTGGCTGAGATTACAGTTTCTGTATTTGGGACTCCAAAGTTGAAAAAACAGCGGTACAAACGGTCTTTTGAAAGTATATCTGTTGCACTTGAAAATCCAAAAAGTATACACTGTGTTTCTCCATTTTCAGTTCCGGTATATTTGAAACAGTTATTTTATAGACAGTCAATAAATGGAAATACGATTTTGTCAATTGATAATTCTGGAAATATATCTCAGTTTTCTGTATTTGGAGCTCCCAAACCACTTCCAGACTTCGCAAGTATCAGAATCCTCGAACGACTCTTTTCTCCGAGATTCGAGTTCCATCCGTTCGCAATATCCCCCAGATTCGTGTTCCGACCTTCTTTCTCAGACGATCAATACAGCGATAAATCCGACGATAACTCTGATAGTTCCGATAGTGAATCACAAATCTGGTCTATAAAGAACAACTATCGAAATCCAGACAGTTTGTCTAGCAATTCCCTGTCTAAGTAGACACAGAAGACGACTGAAATAAAGGCGGAGAAAAGAAATTACCAGACTTCTCTATTCACCAGATCTCCCATCTATTCTAAAAAACCAGAATCTTCTCTGTCTAGTAATCTCTTCAATTTACAATTATATCCGATATATTTTGAGGGATTGTTTGCTAAAAGCAAACTAGCTACATCGAACAAAAAATTATTCGAAAATTATTCTGATTATTCCGGAGATCGGGATCCAGACGATATAAATGAGCTCTATATAGCGCGTTATCGAGAAAAATATCGAGAGACTACTGAGTATATACAAAAACTGTATAATCTATTGTAGAATGATTGGTCTCTTCAGTCCCAGAAAACGCAGAAAGTCAAAAAGAAACTCGATTGTATAGATAGCCGGATCCTTGATATTAATTCAGAATATAGACTATTTCTGGGGCTAGATCAGATTCGACGGGAAATATTTATCAGTATCTGGAGAAGTATTATAACTCTATCTGGTAGCTGGCCTCGGTATTTTACAAAGACGCAGATTTCAGATCTGTATTTACAGACCAAGCTGGTCTTAAGGGAATTCTGTGAAGAATATAACTATTTCTCCGAATAGATTTGTCTCCCTCTCTGCTAAATCTAAAATTATTGGTTTATATTTAGTCTTCTGTTGTCTCACTAGTTCTACGAGTGCTTGGATTTGTGTTCGTCAATAAATTCTATTTTGATATTATCAATTTTGTTACAAGTATATAGTACTTTTATTTATAGAAAACGGATTCAGAATCTAAAGAACACTGGCCAATAGAGTTTTGTCGCAGTATGTTGAAATATCGGCTGTTTCTGTAACGATCGGGCAGCTCGACTTGGGGAAAGAATAGAGTCTAGACTGTATCAAGATTTACAGTAAAAAGAAATCCGTAATCGAATCGCAATCAAATCCTGGAAAGACTAATCACAACAAAACCCAACAAAATAGTACTCGGACAAGTGAGACCAAGATTCGTTGTATATTCTATTGCAGCTATTTGTCCAAGCGCGTTGTAGTTTGGGGAGTACGAAATAAAAGTTTCGAATCAAACTTCGAGTCTTCTGGTGGATTAAAAAGTATTTGTATATTTCTGACGAAAAAAACTTGACTCTTTAGTTTCTGGCTGGCAATCAATTCCAATTTGACAGTCTCTATCCGAGAGAGCAGCTTTTATCCTTCTGTGACTACAGCAGCTTTCCGTCTTTTCCCCAATACTTTAATTTTATCCGCAATACTGTTTGTAATTTTCGCAAGATCTCGGTTTGTAGTCTCCAAAACCTTATATTTATCGCTCACAAATTGGAGTTTTCTAAACTGGATAGTTTCGATCATTGCGGTAAACTCACAAACGAAATTGCTGAAGCGACTGGCTATAATATTTTAAAAATCTGATTTGGAGTTTTTATTAATATAGTTGATTTCTATTTTGTTCAAAAAACAACAGACTGGAAATTCAAAGCCAAAGAAACTCCCTTTCTTCTTTTTTGTCGAGATCTATTGGCCTTTTAAATTGATACAAAATAAAAATAGGATATTATTTGGGAATTTTCAAAAATCTATCCAATTCACAGTATCCAATAATAGGACTCCTATCTATATATAGTGACTGTCTTTACCCTTTATTATATACTGGAGCCGGTGTATAAAAATTCTGTTACCAGTTATAAACCGTATCTACCAATACAAAGATAATGGACATTTCTCGATACGGGGCAAGATTTCGGGGCGCGTCAATACTCCTGGTTGGCCAGACTGGAAATATAAGACTCCGAATATTTTGTCGGAATAATTTCTGGTAAAAGATATCAGTATTGTATCCGTATAATCTCCAATCTGATAGATCGAATCCGCTCAGACTCTATCGAATACTACACAGATTGTACAGAATACTTTTTTTGAACCATATCTTGTCTATATTATCAGTAACAGTATATAGAGTAGAAACCAGAATCAACGAGGTACCTAGTTTACAGATAGTATCCACAGAGCGCCAGATACTTATAGAATATTGGCCGGTCTTATATATCTACAAGTGGTTTGATCTCTGGAATAATTGCCAATATACAAAACTGTTTTGTTCGGTCATCAGTGAACGCAAATCTTCGATCAAAATTTCTTATAAAAATTCAGTCTCTCCAAAAAATCTATAAATATATATCACAAATCACCAATTCTTCTTTTCCATCTCCATTGAGTATCAGAATCAGTATTTAACCAATATATTTCTCTGATAGTATATTCATCCAAAAAACGAGATTTGATCGTAAATCCGATTGTATTCTATTATCAAATAAGTATCAATAACCATAAATAGCTCAACTTTTTTTGGCTAAAGTTAATAAATTATAGCGATACTATATATCAGAAGCTTATTGAGACAATCGAGCATCTATACAGATATAGAGTTGACTCTTCTGGTAGAGTCAGGGAATTTAATAGCTGCAACAATTGCGGTATTATCCAGAAAACAGAACACCTCGGCAAGACAACGAAAAGAGACCCATACGGTAATTGTATCGCGAATAGTATTTATATAAAAAGTAATGGGGTTTGGAAAAGGATTTAGTGGATTTTTGGGATTTGCAATCTTTATAGACTTATACAATTCTGCGAAGTTTATCTATACTTTCTTGTATCTTCTGTGATACTATTTTCTAGAAGGGTCCGAATCGTCTGATTGAGTTTAACTTCAATATCTATATAGTTTTTCTATTCGCGAATTGGCTCAATCTCCAGTAATAGAAAAAAGTCTCCCGGTAATCGTAGTCGCTGTAGAGGAGTACCTAAATAGACAATCGAACCAATTATAATTGATTATATCACTACGCCCCATTCACTACTCTATCTTCTATTTATCTCTTTCCTTTATAAATACAAAAACGTTACTTTTCTCTTTTTTTATATCTTTTTCTCCACTATGGATATTCAACGCCAGTATTCTAGTGTCCACTGGATCTGGGGCGGAGATATCTCTTTTGTTTACAAGGTCCACTCTTGTATCGTGGTCAAAATCCCCAAGTCTGGGGAATTCGAGAGACAGCAATTTCTTAAAGAGATAAAGATATATCGAGTATTCTCGCAAAATCTCTTTTGTTCCTCTATTGTACAGTATTTTTTCTTTTCCGACAGCGGTATCTTCCTTGAATATATAAGAGGTTCGACTTCTGTTATAATTCAAAAACTTGTCTGCTAATTAGCCTCTTAGATATATCACTTTCTTCTAGAATTCAGAATAATTATATCCGAGACCAGCAAACTATAATTGTCACTACAGTAAAAAGACTGGAGCCCCTATATCTGCGATTAGAATAGATAAACAATCTTGCTCAAACTGTCGCTTTCTTGGAATCCCTTAACCTCGCGTATAGTAATTTACGACCTGAAAATATTTTTCTTGACCGCAATCGGCTGAAACTATCCGATTTCGATTGTACGGCGGAGATTGGAACAAACTACAAAGTTTGTATAGCTCTATATAGCAGAATACTCAATCGCGGAAAGTCAGACCAAAAAGAATATAGAACTTTTGGTTTTTTTGGCTCTCGTACAGAACAATTTGTTTTTGGTTCTTTGTATTATTTGATTAACTACGGTTTTGAGATTTATAGCGATCGCTGTCTTACTGAAGATTCTTATAAATATAGTTCTAAGATTGTGGAATTACTACAGAATATAGAGTTTCCGAAATTGGATAGCAATTCCTTGATTGACGATATTATCAACAAATATTGGTATAACAGATATATTAAAGTATCAGATCTAGCCGCGGACACGAAAATATTTCTGATCGAAAAAACCGATACAATAGAAAATAATATAAACACAATACTTGTTCAAACAATTTCCAACGGACAATAGAGTACGGTTATATATCGCTTATTTCGTAAGATATTATATAGTCTAAAAATATAGTGGAGATTATTATTAAAGAGTATCAGTAGCAAAATAAGAACCGTCAAGCAAATCAGAGACAATAATTATAATAGTATAGATCAAAACTGCTTGGAAAAGGAATTCCTTTCCAAAAAAGAATTTTGTCAGGACTTAGAGAAATATAGATTTCTAAAGATATTTTCTTTAGACGAGTCTGAAGAAATTGGATTCACTTTTGATTGATATAGATACAGTATATTGACTGAAGTTCAATAATTTTGATAAATCTTGCCAATCCAATTTATTTTTAACAAATTCTTTCAAATTTATTATTTATACTGTTTTACCCTATCTAGTGTATCACGTATCCGTAACCCCAAGACATAGATAGCCCCAGAGAATATAAGAAGAAGTAGAAACTTACTATATGGTAGATAGATCCTAACTAACTAGAGAGTCGAATATAGTTAGTTATATAAACACCAGTATTATATTATCAAACCAATAGTGGCAGTACTCGCACCCCCACCAGTATAGGGATTATATAAGGAAATTGGCCTGATTTGGAATGGAACTTATAGTTATATATTTATTTAGATAGTATCTTTAGTATTATACAGAGAATTATTTATACGAGTTACAGTCTATTCAAAAAAGTAGTACTAGCAGATAGCACTAGTTGAGATACTGTTTACCCTTATTTTTTTGTCCCATTCGGTCTACATATACCGACCGTTCTGCTTCGAGTATTCTATTCTGTTTTACTACTTAATATAATTTCTGTCGGTCTCTTACACTCTAGTAAATACAATAGTTTATATAAAATTTCTTTGGGGGCTATTCTTTCTCAATAATATTATTATTAGTATTTTTTATTGACGCCAATCTATTGTTTTATCTTAAATTCTTTGAACTGAACGTGGACAATAGTAGATCTATTTACTAAAAAAACACTAGATATAATTATCTGACTCTAGATAGTTATATTGGCAATCCAATTTGCGTTCTCCAGCCCCCATCCAAAATTGAGTTTTTTGTACTGATATAATTATCTTTTCTTTTGGAGACCCGCTTTCTCGGTCAGAATAATCAGAATAATATAAATCTCTGGAACAATATAGTAATACTATTGAAAAACAAAACAAACTACTTGATCAGGTATACAAATCTATAAAGATCTCTGGCTAGAGAATATCTTTTGGAGCGAAGACCTCGGACATATTTTGATCATTGACTTTTATCGCACTATATTGAAACATCGATTTATTTAGCAGCGGCCACAAACTATAAAACAACGGCAAGTCCAACAGAAGAGAGATAGAATTCCAAATCTCTTGGCGTAATATAAGAAAAGTTGTTTTCTTTGAAGAATTAGCAATTTATTTATACATAATATTATTGTATAAAGTATTTCACACAGCGAAATTATATAATATAAACTAAACCCAATTGACTTTTTTACAAATATAATATAATTCACCAATAGCTCAATACACTACTATCAAGTCTATAAGTTTATCCTCTTCTGAAAATAGCACAAAATCATTAAATTTTCCAGTCTAAGATTACTGTTTGCTCTTTGAAATTGTTTTTATCTATACAAATAATTTGTTAGCAATCTTAGATTCAAAAAAAAGAGAAAAAGAAATAACGAACCGAGCTCCCTCTTTTCGTATTCTATTTTCTTTGCTCTGGTAGATAGTATTTTTTTAAAAAAAATTCTGGATTGCAAATCTTCTTTCGACTGCAAATCTTCAAAGATTTTTATAGCTCGCTGAAAAACGCGATAAAAATACTCCCAAAATTCGTGATACAGCTTTTCAATAAAAACTTTGATATTGTCAAACTCGATTCCAGAATCTGCTGTCTGCTCTTTGAATAAAATCAGTATATCTTTTATACTAGATTTGATAATCCTTACTAGACTTTTTTGCGGCGAATATCGACCGTTCCAGCTGTCTAAGAAACTTATATCGAAGAGTTGGAGGGATATTCGAAAATACAGATCGATAATATCGGTCTAATTTTTCCCTATTGCTATATCTGACTATTTCGACAACTGGGAGTATTTTGTTTTTAATAGAGAAGACCGGATTGGATTTATTGATAATACGGATAAAAAGTACAATTCTATTTATAAAGACTTCAAAAGCTGTTGCAAATAATAGAATATTCGTTTGATTATTTTTCTGTATATTTATATCAGAGATAACCAAGATAACGGAATATTATTCTTTGCTAAAATTAAATAACACTATAACTCCAGAATATTACTTCAATATACTCCAAAAACTGAAAAATTAGATCTCGAATTGAACCGTAGATTTAGATACTGGAAATTTTATCTACTAATTTTTGCTGAAATAATTCTGAGCCAAAATAAGATACTGGACTAAATCCGAAAGAACATTCTCGTATATAATTATATTTCCCCAAGATAACCGAAGTATTATTTGCCAACTCCGTTGTTTCTGAGAGAGGATTATCAAAAATCTAAGATCTTCAACCAAGACTATAATTGGAGTTCCTTGGCCAGGATAGATCTATTTTCTCTGGTGGATCCAGATACAGATATATTCTTTAATACGATTCACAAATCAAACAAAACTGTCTCGTAGAGAATTGGTAAGCTCGCCATTTTTTTTCGGTAGATTGGCAAGATAGATATAAATATTCTTTATCAAACTCTCGAATACATTGAATCGAATATCTGTCAAGAGAACAAACTGGATTTCGGCAAGCAAAAAACGATTGCTTTTCTGTCTATAGAATCTTTCGCAGATATCACTGAGATCGGAGTATATAGGAATAAAATCACTATATATATAATCACTGGTGGGAAACTGGATTATGGATACTTCTGTAAATATTTATCAGTTCTTCGGGCTGTAAATATACAGAGAAACTTATCAAATCGAAGAATATATCTTGGTTTATTGAAAATATTTCCGTGGTCGATCTGCAAAAAAAGTTTTCCGATACTCCAGCGATAGATTCAATATCGTTTCTGAGATATGCAAATTTCTCACAAGGGTTTTGTTCCCAAAAAGTATTTTTTTTGTTCCAGAGAATATTTCGGATCTTATTGAGATAGAACTGGTTGCTTTTTGCGGAAAACGACTGTTTGCAAAAATTTAATAGTCCGTAATAAATTGGTATAAAAATCCCAGAGCTATCTAGCTGATTAGACAGCTGAATCAGTTTTGTTTCTATAATTGATAAATCAGATAGCTCTATATAGAAAGAATACAAAATTTACGACTATCCACCATAGAAATTATAGTTGAAATAAAAGACTGTATATTCTCAGTCGAAGAATTGAGCTTCGCAAGTTGAAAAATTTGCAAATATAAATTGTACTATCCAGAGCAAAAACCGTAATATATATATTGTATCTACAATATAGAGAAAAATATCTTTTATAAAGGATAAAGATCGAGCCAGGACCAAATACGATATCGGAATCAAGATTATTCAGTATCAGTTTCCTCTACAAAAAAAGAAAACGTATATCACTTGAAGATTTTATCTGTTCGGGAAATTTATATATCTTTTGGAATACTATCCTGGTGATTTATATATTTGAAACCAGTTTTTCTCAGATCTTACGTCGCACTATATATTGCTGAAGCAGAGATATTCAAAGAATCTGTCTTCTTCTATTCCCAATATATTCTCTTTTGTAGCGTAGCTATCTATCACGGATTACATAAATCAATATATATAGAATCTAGATAACCTGTATATTGCTGATATAAGATCTATTTCTATTTTGGTCTGTTTTTAATTCTATACCACTATTCTATTATATATAGTCCGATTTGCGGGAGTAGTAAATCGGTTATACCAGTATTTGTTCAGCAGTTCGCCAATTATTGAATAATAATTTAAAATAAATATTTAGTATATAAAGAAAATAAGTAACAAATAAAAGAAAACTCTACTCAATAGAATAGTTGTAGATAGCGGTTTGGTATTTCAACTCTTGATACGACTTTCTTAGCTAGAGCGACTATTTTCGGTATATTTACCGTTTGTTTTTGCGATATACTTCAAATATATTCTTATAACTATCTATATTTTTGTATTTTTTCTGGTCTATCTATTTTTTTTCAGACTGTATTATCTCTCTTTTTCTAATCTGGACGAATAATTGGAATCCGTAAAACGATATTTTGGAGAATTTAATATACAAAACTTTAGCAATTTGCCAATTTTCAGAGCTGTCTGGTCTTGACAGATTGCTTACACAAGAGCCCAAAATATAAGATCTTTTATTGTTTGAGATTTTCAGAGCTTTATAGTATATTATAGTATCTCGGTTATTTATTGAAGACTGATTCTGTAGAAATGTTGGACTATTTGGGCTGGATAGATTTACGTTTTTGGACTTCTAAAAACGGTAAACTTGATTTTTTTATGGTATTGTAGAATCTATTTCTGGTGGACCAAAACAACTATTCAAAAATTCAAACTTGTGTAAATAATTGAAGAAATAAAATATAGCCAAAATTGGATTGTAGTTAAGAGATACAGATAGATAAATAGACTGCGCTGTTTGGAAAATATACAGAAATTTCTTAGAGGTATAGCTTTTATTTAGATTTATAAAAAATGATTTTTTTGTATATTTTTCAATCAGCTGACCTTTTTGAGAGATTTTATATCAAGACTACGGTATATTTTCTAATCCTTACAGTAATCTGTACGGCCAAAGATCTCGGATACAATATTCTTATTCCTTGTTGGCTCTTCTAAAGATATAGATAGCTATATACCAGTTTTTTCTCTCAGATCTCTGAGCTAAGATATTTCAATCAATTGAAATATCGCGGTGTTAGATACAGTGAATAGTAGATATAATATACCGAATAAATCAGAAAATATAGCTCTATATTAATATCTATAATAAAAACATAATTCTGTATATTATGAGCGCTATATTATATACCGGATCAAGCGCCGGTTATTGGGACCTCGGATATCTTCAGGGTATAGTCGAATAGTAGAGATTTTAATGGAAATCAGTGCCCCAGCAGAGAGAAAGGGGGGCAAAGTGTAGTGAACTTAATTCTTTAGAGCTCGAACGTTGGATTCTGCAGCTTGAACTATTCTTTGGTAGATTTCTTTGGTTTGGGAGAAGAAAAAAGTATAGCTACCGGCACAAGAATACGAACGGGCGGTTCCAGCAGGTTATATTCGCTGAATTTTGTCTATATCGTCTTTCCATTGTATATATATTTATCAATCGACCATAATATCTGCAGCGATCTTGCCGAGAAAAAGAGATCTAGAGAATTCGAAATGTGGTATAGAAATTATTTTTTACTGTTGCCAGTAATACCAACTTTGCTGTTGGAGATAGCTATTTTGCAGTGAATTTATTGCAGTCTAGAAATATATAATCACGAAACTATCTGACAATATATATATAGCCAAAGAAACGTCGAATACAAGAAATTTGAAACAATATCCAGTACAAAATAGAAAGATTATTTCTTTTTATATTCAGACAGACAAACAATCAATAATGAAATAAAAACCGATATAATTTTGCTTTTTCAATTTTATAGAGATATTGTATACAGAAAATACTATCGCTAGCGATTGTATTGAAGATTTCCACGGTTTGGTCTAGCAATTTTTTGTCTTCGTCGGAATATTTTGCTAGAATAAAAACACAACTCGTAATATAGTAGTTTCCAAAGTTTTTCAAATACCACTATATAGATTGATTTTCTTCCAGAACCAATTTATAGAATATAAAAAGAAATTTTCTTGCTGCGTTGATAGATTTATCCTTGCTCAGTGAACCCGTAAGTATATATTCGGGGTTGAACAGATAATGGACTAAATAGTAAAGACGACCCTCAAGAATGGTATAGTTGACATAGTTTCCGTCTATATATTCAAGTCTTTGCTTCTGAACTAGCATATAACTCAGAATAGATTCCAATATTTTCACTAACTGGTCAATACAATATAGAAAAGTCAAATGGATATATTATAATATCTTATATAATATTTCGTCCAATCCAGTATAGATTATACTGAATATCCCTGAATTCTCTATCTGGAATTTGACGACGTCAATCTCGGGTTTTTTGGAAAGATAAAAATTGAGAGAGAGAAACGTCGCGATTCTATTTGAGATATTATATTTCTCTTTTGGATAGAAGAAACAAACTTTGTAAACTATTTGTTTTACTATCTTTGCCAATACTGAAATAGAATAACCACGATAAGTATAGGAATACGAGAGCAGCAAAAATATTTTCAATCCAGAAAGTGAATAGATAGCTTTGAAATAGTTCTGAGACAGATATTTCTATACAAATAACTCAAATTCTACAGAGATACTATTGTATACTCTGCTATACTCTTTGTCAGTCTGATATACAAACAATATAATTATGAGAAGAAGAGTATTCCAGGAAAAAATAAACAAGATACAGTTATATTTGAATATTTGCTATTTCTGTTCGAAATTGTATTGATCGACAATACAGAAAATCTGAATATAGTTAGTCTGTAGAAAACGGATTGGATATCTGAAATTACCGGAGAAATACGGCGGAAAAATACCGTTATTAATTGTTCAATATTATCGCGAGATCGAAAAATATCTTGAAGTTGATTATACAGACTCCAATTTTCCTGGCGAATAGCGGGATTATCCGGTACTGAGTATTTCTGCAACCAACTGGCGGTATACCGTAATAATATATGGCTTTCGGGTCCCAAGTTGTGAGGTGACAATTCCAGATCTCCGTACCCCGAAGTTATATAGAGTTTAGAATCTTTTTTGGAGTTATTTCGGAATAAGAAATTTGTTGACAGTCGGATGGATTTTACTGGTAATCTTTATCTGTCAGTTTGGAATATCTTATCTGTATTAGAACTGATCAAACAATCTCTTACAATTTAGCTCCAATTTACTACAATATCGACAAAAAAAAAAACCAGAGTACCGAATCTTACAGCGGCGACAATAGTAACAGATTTTCCGAGTTCTCGGAAATATATTTTTCATATATTTTTCGTGGGCACAAAATAAATCTGAATACAGTTTTTATATATTTTTCAGTTTATTGACAAATTTCTCAATAAATAATTTCTTATAAGATATAGAATACTATTTGAGTATCTGAAGTATTAATTTTTTTCTGTATCTCTGGTAAACAATATATAGACTACGTATTATTTATATACTAAGCAAATATTCGGTTTTGATAGAAGAAATTATTTTGGGCCTGTAGTATAGTCAGTTTCAAAATTATTTACTTTACCAAAATTGTTTTGAATATATATATTAGATTTCTGAAGTTACTCAAATCTTGGACCGTCTATTTTGTCCGTAGCTGGGCAGCTAGAGGAGTTATTGAAGTATATCTCCACTATAGATATTCACAGATATTGCTGGCGCTATCGGAAATGAATATATCTAGAATGTATACAGTAACTTTTTGGTATCGCTGTCTTCTCTGCTACTCGGCGCAAACTTTTAAAAAAAATTAATTATAAATAAATAAACCAAAAAAAACTTCGGAGAACAAGAATACGTATAAACTTGTTTTCAATTGGGAAATACTTTGGATACTATATTTATATTTATTGTATTTACAATCTAGAGATCTATAGAAAATACAAAAGTTTCTATAGTTTATTCAAACAGAACAAACCGTGATTCAGAAAAATATTCTGAGCTAAGAGAATATTGGATTCTATAGATCGAAAAATCAAATATCTATATTTAGAAATATATTATATAAAATTTTGTTACGATTCAATATATATCGGAAAAATTAATTGTTTATTTAACGAGATTGTATAACTTTTACTGTATATAGCAATAATTTGGATAATATTGTTTTGGTGGGGGACGAGATCGGAACTTATCGGAAAAATAATTATCCGCAATTTCTGTATCTCGAGAATCTGAACAACCCCGCGATCTTCTGCCCGATATTATTCTTTGAAAACTGGCTCCAGCAGTATTTGCCGAGTATAAATCGTTTTTTTCTCTGAAATATTTTTGTTACTGGTTTTATAGACTAAAAATAGCCAATAGTACTGCTTAAACAGCGAATACAAACTTTTTTTTATAGTTTCGCTAAACTCGGCCGACAATTTTGTCGAATTTCTTGAAATATCTGATTCTGTCTAAAGTATTTATATTGAAATTTGCGAACTGGATAGATCTATGGCAGAATCTCTTACTATTCCGTCCGATTGAAACTCCGTTACAATATTGGTACAAGAGTATAGAAAAGAAGTTATAGCGAGAATCGAAGAACTTTCTTTAGTAAGAATCTCTAATCTCTTTTTTTATTATCAGAAATCTGATTTTTATTAGAAAAACCCGAACAGAGAATCACGCCGATTGATACAATCCGGAATAAGACCAGCGATACAAATATTCTCTGCAAGTACAAATATAGTTGGCAATCTGTATCAGATTATTATATTCTTCTATATTCAGAGAATAGTAATACTCGACAACAAAGTAGTTCAAATAAATCGATATTATTATATATACGGTTTATATTGATTGGTTATCGCAAATAAATCCAAACTAGGGATATAGATATATAAGTTGGGCAATTAGAAAGAGACTGTTAAGCAATATTATATATTAAGACCAGAAAGGGATTCTGGAGAGATTTTGTCGAAATCGAAGCAAGATCTATTGAGAATATTATCTATAATCTGAGAAATATTATATAGTTGAGTTGAAATTTGTTTAAAGAGATCAGCAAAATCCGATATCCGGTTTTGATTTTTTTGGATATTATTCTCTCTTTGAGTATAATTTTTGTTTTGGAAATTGTTTTTGTTGTCGCGAGTAGATAGAGAAATATCGGAATCTGTCGATTGGATTGTCAAAATAGAATAAAATATTTGGGTTCTATAAATCACTATATCAAACTTGAGCGGATAATCAACTTACAATTCTTATATACTAAACTCACAATTATACTGTTCTTGAAATTGGTTGAACCAAACAGTTATTTTTTGTATATATATCAAAAAATTTACGTTTTTCTCTATACTGGGATCGGGAATATTTTTTTTGGTCAATTTTTGTATAAACTTCGATATTTTATTGTATCGAAATCGTCGAAATATATCAATATACAGTCCAGTCAAAACGGAAATCCCCGCGTAGCTCTCTGGGGTATTATAATTCAGTTCGGCGAAAAATCTTTCCAGAGTAAGATATTTGAGTCCAAGCGCGAGAACGATAGATAAGAAGTTTTTCTTGTTATATTGAAAAACTGCTGTCTGTCCATTCTTCAGAAATCGGATATAGTTATATATCTGCTCGAATTTTGTCGGAAGTATTTGGGTATCTATCTGTTTATCTGTAAATTGAAAAACAATCGATCTGAGTACAAGAATTCTTATAATTTTGGTCTCGATACCGATAGATCGATCGCCAGTAATACACCGAATATAGTCCCAACAAAGATCCCGATAGAAATTATTATCACAAACAATTTCTTTTGTTTTTTCCAGAATAAATTTTTCAATCCAAGTATATAATCGCTTCATCCGATTTATTATACTGAGAATATTATCTGGAGTCTTTTGTATTGACCAAAGAATTTTTCGGCGAGCTGAGTCTTTGGTAGATATTTACTGTATTTGGATTTGTGGCGATTGTAGAATATAGTCACTGGTTTCTGGAGACTCGATCTCTGGGGATCCGCTGAAAGATACAGTAAGATAGAAAAATTGATAAGACTGTACAGAGAACAAAATATCAAGATTATCTCCAGTGTTTATTCTCTGATATAGAGTCCCAGATTCTTCGCAGTTTTGTAGTGATTTTGGAGGAGATAGAGAAGATAGTATATCTGGCGCGTATTCTGGAGAGATATAAATATAAGAAGTTGTAGCAAGGAAGTTATGCTGAAGCTGTTTACTAAGTCTTCGGAGTATAGTAATAGTCCGATTAGTATATAAGTGAAGGCAGTTATCTGATATATTGTTGATGATATCTAAAACGATTTGGAACTCTATTTTGTGTATAGAGATTCGAGATGGATAGATATAGTCTATATTAAAATATATAGGAGCTAGCTGTTCTATTTCTTGATGTTCAATATCAAGAAGTGGGGTAAGTATATTTGCTTGGCTCGGAGACTGAAGTCAAGTCTAGACTGGTCCGTAGAGTAGAAAAGTCCAATCACTGTAATTATATCTGTATATCTCGAGTTACAACAGAGGATTATCTTGTGAATTGGTTTTCTATATTGATCGTTTTGTAATAGGGAGATTAAATCTGAATTAAAATCGATTGGTTTTCACTGGACCCAGAATCGATTGAAGACGCCCCAGAGTAAATCCTAGTGGAATTTCCAGTGGGACGCGTCAAGTGTTTTATAATCACAATTATCGTCTTGAACCAAGCAAAATAAAATAGATATATGCCGAGGAGAGATTTCTGATGCTATAATAATATAGAGTAGGTACTATAGAGAAACGCTGTAAATACCGCGGCTACAGAACTAGTATTATTTATATATTCTGTGTTTTCTATATTGTATAGATTTGATATATTTCCGAAGCTCTAACAGATACTCGATCTAGAAAGAGGTTTTTGTTATATTTCCGTCTATATAGTAGATCACTGCTATAGATTTATTCAACAGATTTGTATTTTTTCCAGTTTTATTTGTTGGTTTAGGGACAAAAGATCGAGTAGTAGTGTATAGTAACAGTAGATATACTTGACCATATAAATGTTTTTTCAGAAAAAGAGAATAAACGAATTCCAGAATATTATTCAAGATTGAGAGACAAATTGATATCCAGGGAATTCAAGGAGCTCCAGGGAAGATTGTCTGTTTTGATAGTATATAGCTCAAGAGGTTATAATTTTCTGTATTGTGTACTGGAGTTTTTCGATTCTCGGCGAAATACAAGAAATTGTACTAGTTGAGTTAATGTTTCGAAATCGATTATATTCAAAGATAAACGGTTTTATGATTGGGAATAAATTAACTTTTAAATTCACGATAAAATATAGCAAAAGGAAAGGCCAAAAGATCTAAAGATTATTGTTTGATACGATCCCAAGAATAGATCTTATCAGTTATTGCGCGAATTTTGTTTTTAAAATTCTCGAATAATGGATTTTTTTTGTATTCAATAATTATTCTGTATTTTTTGTTAAATATTTCCAAAATAAGGGACTGGTCTATATATCTACAGTTTGCTATCTGAATATCTAATACGATAAAATTTATATGGAAAATTACTATTTAGAGATTTTCTGAATGAATCCTTTTCTAAATCGATAATGATATAAATTTTTGGATCTCTCTGGAAGAATTCCAGATTAGGAGACTGAATATAAACAAAGTATTGATTTGTTTTCAATTCTTGGATCGAACAATTTGTTTTTGTAAAATAAACGCGAACAGACTCGTAAATATCGGATTTATTATAATCAATTTCTCGTAAACAAAAAATTACTCTTTTCGACTGAGATATTTTGGGCGAATGGCGTAATATTAAACTGGAAAAAGAATATACAGCGGATTAAGTTCTATCTAAAACGGTATAGTTTTACCGACTGTATTACTTGATATATTGTATTTGCAGAATTTATTGATATTGAAATATTTGTTCAAAATAGATATCAGCTGATATCGGTCACAAGATATTTGGATACTGGCAATTTCTGTTTATATAATTTAGTAATAACGAACTCCAAACCAAGTTTTTATAGACAGTCGAGTATATCTAATCGAAAATAATTCCGGCGATATCAGACTCTTCAGAGCTAGACGGTGTTTGCTCTAGACAACTAGAGCAGCGGCTATTTAAATTGTTGTCTGCTGTATCGATAATTTGTGGAAAATTGCGCAAGCGGCCAGATTGGGATATATATAGATCTCGATTTGGGTATTGGAAGACAGCTATATATCGCTGGTAATCAACAGTAAATTGATGACCGCAGCCATTTACGCTATTATATTGTTTGTATAGGATTTCGTATATATTGTTTGGGGGTTGGGGATAAATGTGGTACTGATGGATTTGTTTTGGATTACTCCTCGATTTAGTAGATCAGAGAAAACTATTTAATATAGAGTATTATGGTATAGATAGAAAGATTTATTGCCCGACTAGAAAGTTCTGCAGATCTAAAGTCCTGGAGTTTGAGAAAATTGCGAAATACTAATTTTTGGAATACTATTGTCTCTTTTTACTCGGAAAGACTCAAATATTAATGTATCTGAAAATTTCTAAATACTCTGAATATCTGGATATATTGACGAATATAAGAAGATCGATGGATACTCCATGGATATAAGAATTTTCTAAATAGTTGGATCCAATATACCAACAGTATCGTATATTTGCTGTATATTCTATTTTTTGATATTCAATATCAAGAAATAGAATATAGCAATTACTGAAGCGACCGGTTATAATATTTTGAAGATATAATTTGGTTTTTCTGTTGATATAGCTATTTTTTTGTCGGGATCTATTGGTCTTCACAATTTATACGAAACAAAAATAAGATATTATTTGGAAATTTCCAAAAGTCCACTAACAGTGCCCAATAGCAGGACTTCTATCTATATATAGTATACGCGTTTTTCTTTTATTATACACTGGGGCGGATATATATCAAGTCTGTTATTATTTACAAACCGTATCTACGAAAGAACTGCAAAGATTTCTCTCTCTAACTATACAGATTCTGAGTAATCAAATATAATTAGTCTGCGCGGTAGTCCGCGAAAGAAAAAATTACGAAATTATTAATACCCAAAATCGTGAATATTGCAATATATATATAACGAAATAAAACCGCACTTATATTTGTAAGATTTTCTTGACTATACAAAAACAGCAGTGTACGGATAGAATCTTGGTTCCAATTTGGATTTCGCCGAAATCTGTTAACCAACAAAACCTCAACAAAACTGTTCAATAACTAATACCGATTGATTGGTACTTGTAAATATTTGTTAGCGCCAAATACAGAAACCGTTATCTTTTGATTAGCTAGAATACAGTCTCAGTAGTATTATATATATCACCGATACGTCAGAAACAATTTGATGTTTACAAAACAATATTGGATATAGTTATCTCGCGTAATATTACGATCTGGTACCCTGTCTATATCTATTACCCCGCTTTTTTGGTGATTCAAGAGAGTGCGAAAGTAATAACTGTCTCTTGAATTCTCAAGATTTACGCTGTGGTTTTGATCGCTATAATACCAGATCGACAGACTATCTTCTCTGTCAATTAAATTTATCTTCTATTATAGTATATATTGAGCTGAAGTCTGCTGCAGCAACCGTTTCTATTGAATTTTGATTCTCAAACTCTGTTCGCCAAAAATCTCTCTGAACCGCTTTCTTCAGGTGTCTATCTAATTGTCAGATTTTTTAAGTACAGTATATTCTCTATTACAGATCGATAGTTTTCTAACTAATCTCTGTAGTCTTGTTCTCCGCTATGGCTGCTCAATCCGATATAATCTATCCCGTGGACGCGATCAAATATTGTATCTGCGGACAAGAGAAGAGTATAGTCTATGGAGATTGCGGAATATATTCTTTTTGTTGCAATTGCTCCAAGAAAAAGAACTGAATTATTGGAGACGGAAAAGTAAATAGCTGCAGTTTTTTTACTGTTACTAAAGCTGTTTGGCCGACAACCAGTTACAAAAATTCTTCTGAATAATGACTCTGCGGCTCTTATAAAATAGATTACAAAATTTACTGTAGTGTATAAAGAATAAAAAGGGATCAAGTAGCAGAAATTTTATATATATATAATATTTCTATTTTGAAATTTATCTTATATTTGCGATTGTTTGTGATCTATTTTTTCTAGATATAATATTATACGAATTCAGGTTCGTTGCGAATCCAGAGATTGCTGGCGTCTACAATACAACTGTAGTCCTTTCAGTGCAGAGTATATATCAATGTTATCAGAATTGCTTGGAAGACTATAGATATTATAATCTAACTATATTTGTCTTGTTCTCGGAGATTCAGTATCTGCCAATAGTTTTCTGTGAAATACTATAGTTAGACAAATTCGAGAATCGATAAAAGCGAACTTATTTATTGCTATTGAAGACTTCAAAACCGATGGAAATAATAAATACAGACCGCGCAAGATCGGCGATAATCTGTTTGACTGGGGCGGCAGCAAAAAATAATATTATGATCGATTTCTTGTCAATTTCCGAGAATCCTTCTGCACCGTAAATTCCAATAATTTTGAATCTCTTCTGTATCAGAATTTCTTCCGCGATCTCTGTATAATCTGGGTCCTGAGCAAACAATATTTTATTGTTACGGCAAAATTGAGCGATAGTAAAAGCTATCGAATACTGGATTATACAATCCATAATATTTTTTATCTCAGTGTTCTTATTCCAAACACTGTGCTGTCTTTTTAGCTATTCAGATACGGAGCGGCAAAAATCACCGAGCCCGAAGCAGAGAACTTTCTTTACAGTTTTTGTACCAAATATATCTTGGACCAAGGCTACCAAGTATTTGCAGATCTTGCTAATCTGCCACAACAAATCTGTCTTATAAAAAATATATATAGGCTGTACTATAAGCTCTCGAAAGTTTCGTGCAGTCTGATTGCTCCAATCCACAATATAAGAGTATAGATAAATTTCGATTGGGCTGTTGGATTGTATTTTCACAAGTTGCCAATATTCTTGATATTTGATATAGAGTTTTCTAAAAAAAACTTAGATTGCAAACTGAAGTTGGGTCAGAATACTATATCCACCAGATAGGATTCTGTATTTGGTATATGGGATTGGAAATTTGGACTATATTTCCATCGATTCGACGGACTGAAAATCGCTCCATTATATAGAATTGGCGCAATTGTTGTTCTATATCTTCGAGATTTTCTTTTGTCCAAAGTCTGATACCAGAATTATACAGATCTGCTGCTCTTTGGCTACTGATCCGCCAATCTGTGTATCCGTAGTCGAGCGGTTTTAGAGTTTGTAGTATATTTTTGTAGCTGCTGGTCGAGCAAGATAAGAAGCAAACTATATAATAAGTTGCCAGCAGGACAAAGCCCAAGATTGTTTGGAAAAGAGAGAAATTATCCGTGTACAGAGATCAGAAAAAAAAAGATCAGAACTGAGCTGTGATATTCGACGATTGTCTGTTTTTTTGTCTGGATACCAATATCGGATACAGGGACAACAATTGTTTTGAGAGATTAGAAAAAACTCGACTATTTTGGAAACTCTACTGCTGACTATTTAACTAACTACTTCAGTACTAGATAGATAAGGGGATCTCATCTCCAATTGACAATAGAGTATAAGACGGTGTATAATTTGGTGTAAAATATAGTACAATATTTGATATGGTCCAAGACTACGGCCGCCGTGAAACAGTTATCGGAATTTTATTTTTTCTTTTGTCTTGACTTTTTTTGTGATCTAATACCGATTCTGTCCGTATTTTGATTCGCTAATAATATATATTTGTGTATTTTTATACGATGATCTGCAATACAGTCTTATCTATTATATTTCCGAGTATTCTGCTCCAGTAGAAGTATAAATAGATCAATTATATAATTGATTTTTATATAGACAATATTTTAAACTTAATATATTGTGTATCTTACTGCTAACATCTTCTTTCCCCAGCGATGATTTTGTTGATATCTCAGAGAACAGCAATAATACTATTCGGGATATCTCTGTATTTTTGGTCTTTCAGCTGTAGTCCGATGATTGTGGAGGGGTCAGTGCGGTCTTCGAGGGGTCGAGTGACGCGAAAAGTAGCTGTCTTAAATATCAATTGTATAGATATTTTTAATGAAATACGGATGCGGATATCAATCGTGTAAATATATAACAAGTTATTTCGATTATTTCTAAGAGATTACTAAAATCCAAGATAGATTAGCGTATTGTAGATTACGGCTGGGGTAAAAATATATATGAAAAATATAAAAGAGCGGGCGACAAGAGGAGATTACGCTGACGAACAGAGAATCTGTACAAAATAACCAAGAAAATATAACTTATCCAAGAAATATACCAGTCTACTGTTCTCCGATTCGAAAAAGAATTGATATAGAACAATTTATCTCTGGCCAGATAGATTGTACTCCACAGCTGTTGATACAATAGTTGTATTTATCAGATTGATATTCTATTGTTCTTTTCTATAAATCAATCTATAGATATTCTTTTGAAGTCGCAATATCAAACAGTTTAGAACGGTGAATCTATCTACTACAAAATACTGAATATACTTTTTGTCTCAAGATAATCAAATTTTTACTCTCTTGGCAATATATACCGATCGTCTAATATCTGCAGAGGGTTTCTGTTTAAAAGAGCCCAAGTTATATTTGAGAGAGAATTTCTGGATCTCTTTCAAAACAAAATCTGTTTTGCGTATAATGGGGCTCGTGTTTTGCTGGTCTTTATCTTCTGACTCAGACAAAACAATATTACTGTTGATCTTTGTGGCAGAGAATTCTGTATCGAATTGATATTTTTTTTTGGGATTTTCGAACTGGGCTTCTGAGATAGTTGGTTCGAATATTTCGGTATTCTTGGATTTCGAGACGGAAGGATTTATATATCTCAAATCTATTTTCTCGATAAGTCCGATATCTGGTTGATGCTTAACAGTCTGGGATTTATCTATATCAATCCAGCTCTGTTTCTCTCTCAGAATATTATTTTTCTTGAGTAAGAGATCGTCGAGACAGGGAACCGAAGTCAGGTCTATTATCTCTATCTGATCGGTCCTGGATTCTTCTATTTCTGTTGGCTGAACAGAATCGATATCAAACCAACCAGTATATTCTTCTATTGCACAATCACTTGTTGTATTATTCTCAATACGCGATATGATGGTATTTGAGGGCGATCCTAATTGCGCAATTTTATCTTCTATCTGGTCAATCCGTCCAATATTCTCAATATAGAACTCCCTTGATAACAGCTGATTGACTGTCTGGTTCTGCTCTAAGCTGGAGCAAGTGTAAGGTAGAATCTGGCTGGCAGAAACTGCACCAGAAATCCCAGAGGTATTTTTGTATAAAGTCGACAAGATAGTGTTCTTTCTGTCTCCAGCCAGTAGCTGTTCTGGGGATAGCGGACTATCTGTCGAGAATTCGTCGAAATCTGAATATGAAGCACGGAAACCAGTCTCCAAATCCTCGATTAGTGAGTCAGGATCAATATTATTTATTACAGTATTCCAAAATTCTTGTATATATATAATTTCGATATCGGTATCGGAAGAAGACTGGTCAGGCAGTCTATCAGTGCTGAAGTTGTATTTATCGCAGTAGATAACAATAGAATTGGAAAACGATCCAAAAGATTCCGAATCGCTGATTACTATAGAGTTGTTTTCGGAACCGAGTTTATTACTTTTACGGAGACAAATTTGTACAGTAACAGAGCCGAAAGAAAAGTAGTCTATATATTGTTAGATTGTTCTATAAATCCAAAAGATACAGAGGGAAACAAGATTCGTATATCTATTTCTGAAACGATATTTATATTTATAACTGGAAGAGATTTTAATATTGTGAATTGATCTTTTTTGTATAGGAAACGCGAGAAAAAACTATTGCTTGGATCTTGGAATTTGGTAAAATTGCGAGAACAGCGAATTCGCGGGCTATCTGTCCAAATTTATAGAGCAAATATTACGGTATACAGCTGATTTTATAAGACAGACAGAGACGAGATTCCGATTTTAGATAGAATACGATTTCGTCGCTGATCAAGATATTTTCTCCAATGATTCCAAAATTTATTCTGGGCCAATATATCCAGAAAAAGATATCGCCAGTCCCTGTCTATTCTTATTTGTTTGCTCCAATTTTTGAGACAACCGACTGTATACAATATATATTGAGAATTACTGGTTTCCAATTGTTCCGCCGTTCAAAGATCGAGACAGAAATCTGAGTCCCAAAATAGATAGTAGATACTGTGATACAGCTCAATTATTCTGTATCTGCCAATCAATTCTAACAATACAGCTAATATCTGGGTAGAATCGTATATCCGCGAACGCCGGCTGTATATACAAGTCTCATTATCTCTGCCAGTGAATTGTATTGCCAACAAAGGTTCTGGTCACAGAAAGTATATAATAACAAAGATCGGGACTGATAAATTTTATAATCGAGTATACAATAGACCGCTGGAGATTCAAGGAGAATAAATAAACAGTGGTTGTTCTATATTATCGCGTTGTGTTTTCTGGGATCAACCGAGTCAGAGTCGTTTCGATATTTTGAATATCAAAAAAACTATTTAGGATAGTGATTTTTCAAGTATATATAACCGATCAAAAAATTATAATTTTATTGGTTTTTTGCGAAGTAATCACTAAAAGCGATTAAAATAATCAAGACTTTTGCTGTTTATACTAAATACTGCTATTACTACTCTGTATAGTCTTCAGACTATACAAGGTTTTGTGTTTTCTAGTTGTTTGACCGTTACGATAAAGATCTGATATTTACTTTTTTGTTACAGATATTCAATACTATCTCCGATTCTATTATACTATACTAGATCTAATAAAAATTTGGTGACTGGCAATAGACAGCAGCTCAATCCACAAGAAACTGACTATTTATAGTATCAGTGATATATATATCGGAGGAAAGGAAAACTATCAAGCGACTCGTTTTATCGTCTATCTTGAACAAGGTATCTGATTGTCTTCTGGTCTGTTTTCGGGTTTTGAATATCTTGCAGCAAGTAAGATATTTTATTATAAACTCCCGAACGAATCAGGAGACTATACGACAAAGAGCGGTCTGAAAATTCAAAAGCCAAGAAATATATATCTTAGATCTACGATTACTGTTTTGATTATAGATATACTTGTATTTGTTAGTGATATATCTTATACAGAGTATCGTACCGGAATACTGTATAGTATATATTAGTATAGTTGCTATATCTCACGATAAGTTCTTTTAATCTTGGTTTTTTTTCCCTGGTATTCTGTATAGTTATAGAAAACTTTATATTGTTGTTTTGTTACGGAGACTGTTCTTTTTCGCAAGATACTCGATTTATTATCTCTAGACACGAGATTATATATAAAATTCTTCTGAGATATTGTGGAAAAAGATAGGTAACAGATATTCGGCGAGTCGCAAAATTTATATCCGTATAAAAGATTTTCTGGTACGAAAGCCTGGGAGAATTTGAAGATATAGAAGTCTAAAGGGATTATTCTTGTGTTTTTATTTTTGTTTTTACTTTCTTGCTACTCGATCTCTTTGTTTACTACAGTTAATCTTGACTAGCAAACAAATAACACAGTAGAAGATCCACTCTCAAAAAACAAACTACAATCCGATTGGTAGATCTGTAGATCCTATTGCCAATTGAGTTAGCTATTTTTATTGGCTAGTTATTGTATTATAGATCTCTGTACTATACAGAGTTTTGTGGTTTGTAAGAGGAAGATTCTAAAAGATTATTGTCAGACTCTACAGTGGATCTCCAGTCTCTTCGATCAAATAATTTCTGCAGAGAATTAGATAGATTGATTTTATAGACAACAAAAGTTTCTGCCGATCTGCTGAAGTCAACAATCAAAATAAGATATATTTATTTATCAAGAATAGTTTGTAGCGCGCCAAAGTTATTTTGCAAACAGCGGTATTACCAAAATCCGTTTGTTAAAATTCGGGTTTTATAAGAGATTTAAAAAAACTCTATTCTCAATCCCTGTTCAAATTTATTATAAAGTTGGACTCTATTTTGACTAGAAAAAATTTTGTTTCGAGTTTCAAATATACGTAAATTTTCAGATATCTTCCGTTGAATTTTCTTTCCCAGAGAAATTTCTCTGTTTAGAATCTATTTCTCCGGAAGATATTGTAGTTAAATCAAGTTTGTTTTCTCGGACTGTACAGTCTCTGAGTATATTGTCGACCGATCTAGCTCTATAAAAGTAAATCTCAGTATCAAAAAGATTATAGAGTATAGAAGTATCCAGGTCGAAAACTGGATCTTTTTTTTGTTCTTTAGTTTTTTTTTTTTTCCGTTATTTGATCTTTTCTTCTAGCTTGGAACAAATAAAAATCGCTCGCCGGATAATGGTTCTTGGCTGAATACTATTTTTGTTATTGTATTTCTGGATATCAAGATGTTTTTGCAATCTGCTGACAAAGTCTGGTTTTTTCACAGCTCGGACAGCTCGATCTGTTTTTTTTTCTGTCTTTTGTTCTTGTATCTCGCGGTAGCTATATAGTGACCAACTATTTTCTGTAGACTGAGGAGTCTGAGACCGAGGAGGCGATTTATCGGGAGTTTGGAAAGAATTGATTGCTCCGGCTGATAGAACGAATTGAATTTTGTTATAATTAAATTTTTCGTATATAGATTGAGTATTTCCAATAAAAACGAATATAGTGTGACCAATAGATCGGCTTTGTTTTTGATCAAAGAATTCACTATCTTGTATAGAAACAAAAAAAAATTTGAGCTATCCGAGCTCTCTGTTCAATATAGTGTCAAACTTATCAAAAAAGACGATAGAGATCTGATTCGATACAATTTTGTCCCGGATCTTCTGGAAAGCGACGAGAAGATTAGAGTAGTCGAGAAACTGTGAAATATTGTAGTACAAATACAGATACTTCTCGGATTCTTCAGGATCGGGGATCTTTCGTATAATATCTTCAATAATCTGTTTGATCACAAAGGATTTTTCCGATCCCGGTTCCCCAAAAACCCCGATAGAAAATGGTTTTTTATCTGCAGAGCTGAGATCTTCACTTTCTCTATTAGATAATAAATAAAATCTCTCAGTCTCTTTGAGATATTTTTCTATCCGATTTGAAACCCGATAGAAGTTTTCGATTTTCTATAGGTCAGCCGTAATAATATCGCCAAATTCAGCTACCGGTACAGTTTTTAAAAAAATTTTTATATCTTTGGTGACAATTTTCTTTCCCAGCTCGAGTATTGTGTTGGATAATTCATCAATTGTATTTCCCTGGCGGATATATTCTTCCAAAATGGACCAATTTTTGTATAGGGATAAAGTAAAAATAGCGATTTGAAAATTTATTTTGTCTTCAAATTTCAACATCGGATAGTCAATGGACTGATCTTTAAATTTATCTATATAGTGATCAGAGATATACTGGGTATAGTTTAAGTCTGCTTTGATCGCCGCTAACTCAAAAATATTATCTTTTTTGTCTCTTTTTTTTAGCGTACTATATACCAATCCACTGACGAAGACTGGCCCGAGTAGTACTGTATCTGGAAACTGTATTTAACTGGAATTATTTTTATTTTTTTGAGGATTGAAGTATAGATAATTTATCTGGTTTTTTGACGGCATAACAATAGTATCCGTACAACCAAAACAAATTATCCACTTGATATTGGTCTCTATATTTTCTGGGACTGATACCGGTAGTAGAGTTTTGATTGATCCAAAATTATTGATAATCTCAGCAACTGCTATCTCCCAAAATAAATTTCGGCGAATCGGTATTCTGTTATTCTGTAGATCGTTGGTATCTATAATAATAACAAGTTCTTTGAAGCTATTATTCTCGATCAACTTTGTAAAAACGGATTCTTTATCTGATATCTGGAATATTTCTTTCTGGTATCTTGTTTGGTAGAAGATACGGTAGGTTTTTTGAAAAGAGAAAAATATCGTTTCCCAATTATTAATTTGTAAATTTTCTTCAGAGTCGTCTATAACTAGAATATCGATTTTCTGTTTAACTTTGACTTTTCCAACCGGAACTGTTTACGCGTTTGTTCTTTTCTGAAAAGAGATATCGAAAATACTTCTCTTGTTTTTGATTGTATAAAGAAACTGCCGTCGGTAGACTTCGTATTCTCTATCGACTCTAGCTATATCAACAATTGAAAAAGAAAAATTGATATTGTATTGGTCTGTATAGTTCTCGAGCTGGCAACTGATATACAAATCTTCCAGGAATTTCTATATAAACTATAGCCCAGTCTCAAGATACTGAAGGTAGTTCTTTTCTCTATTTTTGAATGTAAATAAATCAAACCGGTTTCTATCCAATACTAAGATTTCGCTATATTTTGGTATCTTAAATAGCAGCGATAAAAATTAATATAAGTTAGATTGTCGAAATATAATTGAATACTGTAGTACAGAAAATTTTGCTGTATAGATTGTCCTTAAAAAGAAGGGCCTAGCGTTTATATATAGATTGCGAATCTATTTTGCGTAGTAGTCTAGAGTTTGTCTTATTACTGATCCCCAGTTATAAGAGATATTTAACACAGCTAAAACAATATTATAGATCGGATAACTTCAGGGTATTTTCTTCAATCAAAATATCTCTATCGATAGTTTTTTTTTTTTGGAAAATTAATTCCGTTTGCATCGCTCACTTCTGTGCTATTATATAGAGTCTAAATAGCCGATGTACTACAGCTTAGATATATATTATATGTCTATAGACGCAAACGGAAATAATGGGATATATTTGGATCAAAGAATAGCAGGAAGTTTTGTATATATAGTATAAAAAATGTATTTATTCTGAGTCTAGAACTCTCGAAATCTAGATCTGGTTATCTGGAGTAAACCCTGAATATTAGTCAGAAAATTGTTTCACTGGCTATTCTGAAACAATAGAATCTCTTTCTGATTTATAATATCGCGAGCTAGATCTATCTCGTCTAGACCTACAAAATAATATAGGAAATATCAGTTTGAGACAAGCTTTGGATTCCACCGTATACACTGGTTTTTGTTGTTTATTCGCCACGACGTATATATAGAACTGAGCCGTACGACAATTGTATCGGCGTCCGGTAAAAATACTCTATTAACTTTTTGTGGTTTTTTTCTGCTTTTCCTGGCTCGTCGCGGCCAGTATTCGCTAATTGTTCGGCGACCGCGTATTCTCGTCCTGAAACTTGCCAATATTTTTATTAGTATCTTTGTCTGATCTATTATTGCCAAAGATCAGTAGTTAGTCAGTACCACCACTGTAATTTAAGTTGCAAGATTTTATCGAGCAGATAGCTGTACTACTAGATATATTTCTACTATCGCCAGATATAACGAAATCTATTATGCGATATAGTCTACTAGCTAGCTCGGTCTAGAACTTTTGAAAATTACTTTAATCTGTTATCAAGATTATCCAGACAATATTGGTTTATGGTTCCAATAAACTAGTGACTATCTCGAAAAAATATCTTCTGGAGATCAACTGGTTAGGGTATCTCGCTCGAACGAATAATATTATATGGCAGACCGTTTTATAAACTGGATAAGCTCTATCAACTTTATACTAAAACGAGAAGATTTAATAAGATTATAAGAACTGCTTCAATTGGTATCTGACTATTTGATCCATGTGCAAATTCTATAAATCTATATTACCAGAAATATTCTGTCAGATTGAGGAATTAATGCACTGGCTAAACTGTAGCGGCCCCGGATTCCATCAATCCTCAGTATGGACGATATTTCAGTGTCTTATCTCTGCTAACACACGCTCGGATCCAATATGGTGAAGTTTTGGTAAAAATTATATATCTGACTGTACTTCGTTTTGTCTTGAAAGTGGAGTGTCTCTGCAATGGATATTTGTTCTAAATCGTCGAGAAACCCTGTTTTGTACTTTTAGGGGAAACAGATAGAGACCGTGGAAATCCGGGCTAAAAGTGAAGTGGCTATATTAAGGCAAGTATTGGCGGACGTATTCTTAGAGTGCAATTTAGACTGCTGGCCACTCGGAAAACTGGTATCAAATTCTATAATATTTCCTCGCTATAATTATCGAGTTTTCTCTCTCCGATCAAACCAGAGCTCAGATATCTCCATTTCGGTCCTGTATTGTATCTCTCCGATACCACGAGTAACAAGATTATACAAATGACTTCCGCGGGAGCTTTTGTATCCAGGACAGGGCTAGCCAGATTCACTTTTGTATACCCAGTAACTGCCAATCAAACCCAAGAATACAAGTCGGATCTGGATATGATCGGGTCTTAGGGACAAATACAAGTCTATTATCTTCTTTTCCAATAAATCGTACAGTCAGTATAAGTAATGGTCCCAGAGTATAGGTGATTACGAAGATCGGATAGTAAAGATCTCGGAATCAGGTAGTCTGAGAATCGAGTGCGCTAAAAATAGCTGGTGGTGAAGGAGAATGGATATTTAGTCAATGTTCGATACTAACTATCGTTTAGTTCTTGAATAAACCGAATTGAAACGACCGTCAAAAACTGTCGCAATCGTAGCCAGTGAAATCATCGATACAGAATCGGTCTTCGGATACGGGAAGTGAGAAAATCTGATCAGTTCCGCAGTGTACTGGTTTAAAGCAGGACATTAGTCTTCAAAGACCGCAGATCAAAGATATCGGTATCTGCAATAGTCAACTCCCAGTCGACCGGCCCAAATTTCTGACGGTCAGCCCGAAATTCTATGTCACAAAGAGCCCGCTTATCTTACGTGCCGCTGTCAAAGCCAACGAAGTCCATCCGAGAGCGTGGTGGATCGAGATTACGAGAAGCACCGAGCAGCCGACAATGACAAAGGCTCTTGAGAAAGGGGGTGGCGAAGTCCCGGAGCGCTGCGACCCGGATCAATAGCAAAAATGCCTCAGCTGCAACGACCGGGGTGGACGGGCGAAAAACGAGATTGTGAAAGCGTTGGGTTGGAGGG